>WNFI01665310.1_pt1 | contig 126723 bp, 106 predicted proteins | sample 5400471 | NCBI WGS metagenome assembly WNFI01 (sample SAMN13153348, study PRJNA577476) | soil metagenome | isolation source: 100 cm saprolite on Douglas fir-dominated hillslope | place: USA:California | collected 2013-09-17
GAGCCGACTCGCACAGTTCGGAACTAAGTGCCTAGTCCATTTAGAGCGTAGTCCATTTGGCTTAGTTCGTTGGTCTACTAGCGTTGGATTACTTCGATCCGAGTACCAAAGCTCTACAACCCTCCTAACGAGATCTTGAAATCCGCGAACCGGCGCGCGGCATACCATTACAGTGCTCTGTGGGGCTGACGTCGCAGAACGCCCGATCGAACACCGAGAGTCTGGTTTTCGCCAGTCGCCGGAATCTAGCAAAGAACCTGTAGAGACCGCGGCCTTCTGTCCCAGCTTCAGTATCTCCACGCAAGGCGTATCGTAAAGAGTGCTGTTTCGCGTTCCAATTTCGGGGTTGCAGATTAACGAGCGATCTTTGGGAGGTAGGGGCATTCATGATGTATTCGAATCCCGATCACCCTTTTCGGCTGCTATTGCTGCCAGCCCCCGCCGAGCGCCTTGTAAAGTTGCACAACGCTCTGGAACTCGTTGCCGCGGTCCTGCGCCAACGTCAGTTGGGCGTTAAACAGTGAACGCTGGTTGTCGAGGACCTCGAGGTAGGTGGCGATGCCGCCGCGGTAGCGCTTGAGTGATGTGCTAACAGAATCGCTGAGATCTTGGACTGTCGTTTCCTGCGCTACGCGAACTTGGTTATATTGTTCATAAGCGATGAGAGCGTCGGAGACATCCCTGAAGGCCAACTGGATGGTTTGTTTGTAAGCGATCAGAGACTGTCGATCTTGCGATTTGGCGGAGCGAAGGTTCCCGCGGAGTCTACCGCCGTCGAAAATGGTTTGCGTCAACTGTCCGCCGACGCTCCAAGTTCCAATATTAGAGTTTATGATGGACGAGAATACGGTGCTCCGCCCGACTGCACCGCCACCGGTGCCGGTGAGAGAAATCTGCGGAAAGAAAGCAGCTTTGGCGACTCCGATCTCGGCATTGGCGGAGATCAGGTTTTGCTCGGCCTGGGAAATGTCGGGACGCCGCGCGAGCAAAGAAGAAGGTAGACCCGCTGGTACCTCGGGGGGCATTTGTTGCTTGACCAGCGGGAGTCCACGGGTCACGCCGTGGGGGTAATCGCCCACAAGAATGCTGAGCGCATCCTCTTCCAGTCCGATCTGTCTTTGCAGTTCGGGAACCTGCGCGTTCGCGGTGTCGAGTACCTGTTTGGCTTGCAGGACGTCGAGCCTCGTGGCGACACCGTGCTCAAGACGGTACTTCGTCAGCTTGACGGCATCTTGCTGGGTCTTGATCGTGTCGCGAGTGATCTGGAGTTGCAGGTCAAGCGAAAGAAGCGCGAAATAGTCGCTGGCCACGTCACTCACCAGCGTGAGGATCTCGGTCCGTTGGGCATATTCGGTGGCCAGAAGCTGGGCGCGCGCAGATTCGGTGGCGCGCCGCAATTGGCCAAAAAGGTCCAACTGAAACGAGACGTCAGCGGCGTAGGTTCCATATCTGGTTGTGAAGGGGAAACCCTGGAAGCTCCGTTCATCCACTGCATTTCCGCTTGCGCTCAGTTGCGGGTACTGGTTCGAGCGGGTGACCATAAGTTGAGCGCGTGCCTGGGTAATTTTCTCTGTGGCCGTTTGCAGGTCGTAGTTCTGCTTGAGAGCCCGCCGGATCAGGTCCTGTAGAACAGAGTCCTGGAAGACCTGCCACCAAGGAAGGTCGGCAAAGGAAGCTGCCTGCGCTTGGGCCTGGTCCGGCGGATTATCGTTCGGACCGTGATAGGCGGGTGGGACTGGAACTGCGGGTTTGCGGTACTTAGGTCCGACCGTGCAGCCCGTCAGTAAACTCGCCATCATCGCCAGCACTGTGAAATAAATCAGCGGACGTCTCATCTTAATTAATCACCTGGAGCGGGGCTCGGTGTTGCGGGCACATGGGCGGGGCCGGGTTCTCTGCCAGCGCCGGACCATTTCTCGACCAAATAAAAGATCGCGGGAATCAGGAAAATGCCGAAGACAGTTGCGGCGAGCATGCCACCGATGACGACCGTGCCGATGACCTGACGCGCAACGGATCCGCTACCGGAGGCGATCCACAGCGGAACGCTGCCAAAAATAAACGCGAAGGAGGTCATTAGAATTGGGCGCAGCCGGAGACGGGCGCCTGCAAGGGTGGCGTCAATCAGAGGCCTGCCTTTCTCGTACTCATCCTTGGCAAACTCGACGATCAGAATAGCGTTCTTTGCCGTCAAGCCAATGAGCATCACCAACCCGATTTGCGAGTACACATCGCTTTCGATCTGTACCATGTAGGGCGGAAAGAACCACCCTGCCATCGTGCGCCGCAGCCACAGGATGGCAAACGCGCCGAACACCGCCACGGGAGTACTGAGCAGTACGCTGAACGGCAGCGACCAGCTTTCGTACAGCGCCGCCAGGATTAAAAAGACGAACAGGAGTGAGAACGCGAAGATCACCCACGCCGGCACACCTTGCTGCGCCAGTTTTTCCTGGAAGGACATTCCCTGGTAGTCGTAGCCCATTTCCGGTGGCATGGTCTGAGCGAAAGTTTCTTCGAGCGCCTTCATCGCCTGCGCGGAACTGTAACCGGGGGCCGGGTTGCCAAAGATTTGCGCACCGCGATATTCGTTAAAGCGCATGGTGAACTCGGGGCCGGAAGTCGGAGCAATCCTCGTCAGGGCAGAGAGGGGCACGTTGTCGCCGTTGCTGTTCCGTACGTAGAACTGCCCCACATTTTCGGCTCTCGTGCGATAGTCGCCTTCGGCCTCGACGTACACCTGCCACTGCCGGCCGAAACGGTTGAAGTAGTTCACAAAATATCCGCCCATAAACACTTGAATAGTTCTGTAGACGTCACTGATGGAAACGCTTTGCTTAAGTACTTTGTCGCGATCGACATGGACGAATTGCTGCGGCACGCTGGGAAGGAGCGTAGTGGCCGCAAGACCTATCTCGGGACGCTTTTGAAGCGCGGCGAGGTATTTATTCAAGTTGTTGGCGAGGAACTGGACGTCTTTTCCAGAGCGATCCTCTAGTATGAACGTAAATCCGCCGGCGTTACCCACTCCCGGGATCGAGGGCGGGGAGAAATCGAAAGCTATTCCGTCCGGGAGCTGGCTTAACTCTTGGTTGAGATGCGCTTCAATCTCCCGGTACTGTTCCTCTCTCTTCGTGCGCTCATCCCAAGGTTTCAATGTGACAAAGACAAAGGCGTTGTAACTGGTTCGGACGAAGCTGAGGAGGCTGAAACCGACGACACTGGTGCTGTACTCCACACCCGGTGTGTGGGCCAATACTTGCTCGATTTTCTTTACGGCCGCGTCCGTCCGTTGGAGTGAGGCAGCGTTTGGAAGTTGGAGGTTAAGGAAGAAATAGCCCTGATCTTCATCCGGCAGGAAACTCGAGGGCACTCGGCTGTTGAAGAAACCGGCGGCCGCGAGGAACGCGGCCAATATCACGAGCGAGACGGCGGCCTTGCGAATCAAGGCGCCGGAGAGTCGAACGTAGCCGTTGGTGGCGCGCTCGAAAACGCGGTTGAAGCCCTCGAAGAACTTACGCAGCAGGCCTTTACTCTCCTGTCTTGGCCGGAGCAAGAGGGCGGCAAGCGCGGGGCTGAGGGTGAGGGCGTTGAAAGCCGAGAGGATCACCGATACCGCAATGGTCACGGCGAACTGCTGATAAAGGCGCCCAGTAATTCCTGGGATAAAGGCCGTCGGTATAAACACGGCTGAGAGCACCAGGGCGATACCGACGACCGGGCCGGAAATCTCTTCCATGGCACGAATGGCCGCATCTTTGGGAGCCAAACCCTCCTCAATGTGACGTTCCACGGCTTCCACGACAACGATGGCATCGTCCACAACCAAGCCGACAGCAAGCACGAGCCCAAGAAGGGAAAGGGTGTTAATAGAGAATCCGAAAACGGGGAAGAAGAGGAAGGTGCCAACCAGCGCAACCGGCACGGCAACCATCGGAATCAAGGTCGCCCGCCAGCCTTGCAAAAAGATATAGACGACGATGATCACCAGCACGATGGCGAGCGCGAGGGCCTTGACGATCTCTGTCATTCCCGCGGTGACCGCCTTAGTCGTGTCAAGCGCCACAACGTAATCCATGTCTTGCGGGAAGCGCTGCTTCATCTCGGTCATCATCTTGTTCACTCCCGCAGCCGCATTAACCGCGTTGGAACCGGGCAACTGGTATACCGCCATGATTGCGGAGGGTTTCCCGTTCAAACGGCTGAGAGTGGTGTAATCCTGAGTACCCAGTTCGACGCGAGCCACGTCTCTGACGCGGACAATACCGCCGTCCGGAGTCTCGCGGAGAACGACTTGCTCGAAGTCTTCGTGCGAAAGCAATCGACCCTGGGCGCGGACGGCGTATGTGTATTCCTGGCCCTTGGGCACGGGCTCGCCGCCGACCTGGCCCGCGGGGTTCACCGTGTTCTGGGCCTGAATGGTGTTAATGATGTCAGTGACCGTAATTCCCAGCTTAGCTAGTTGATCGGGCTTGACCCAGAGGCGCATGGCGTACTCGCCGGCGCCGAAAATCTGAACATTGCCAATACCTGGCGCGCGTGCGATCGGGTCATGAAGATTAATGTAGCCATAGTTGGCCAGGAACTGTGCATCATAGGTGCCGTGCGGCGAATACAAGCTGATTAACATGATTTTCACGTCGAAGTCAATGATCATCGTCGTTTGCCCGTTCGCCGTGGCATTCAACGAATACATATAGTTCATGTTATCCACGCCACTCATTTGCTGTTCGATGGGGGTGGCCACGGACTGCTCGAGAGTCTCCGCGTCTGCGCCCACATAGGTCGCTTGTATCTGCACTTCCGGTGGGGCGATGTTTGGGAACTGGGCGACCGGCAGGCTAGCGATCGTAACGGCCCCGATGATGACCATGAGAATTGCGATCACCATCGCCACGATGGGTCGATTGATGAAGAACTTAGACATCTGAATTTATTTGCCTTTCGCGTCGCTAGACTGTGCCGAAAATGGCTTGGGATTGACCTGTGCACCCGGACGGACTTTCTGCACACCCTCAGCGACCACGCGGTCTCCGGGTTTCAGCCCGTCTTCAATAACCCACATGGAACCGACCTGCTCTCCAACTTTTACGGACACAATGCTCACCTTATTTCCGGCGTCAACCACCGCGACATCGTAAGTGCCCTGCAGTTCGGAAACTGCGCGCTGGGGAATGAGCAGAGCGCCCTGACGAATACTGGTTGCAGCACGAATCCGGGCGTACTGTCCGGGGCGCAGAATATTTCCAGGATTGTCAAAAAGTCCGGCGATGCGGATTGCACCGGTGTTCTGATTCACCGCGCGATCTGCGAAGGAGACTCTGCCCTTTTTGGCATAGGTCGTGCCGTCGGCCAGAATCAGCTCAAGAGGCATGCGCCTCTCCTGACTTTGCCGAGTGGCTTCCGTGGGGTACAGCCTATTGAAGGCAAGGTATTCCTGCTCGCTTACTGTGAAAAAGACCTTGATGGGATCAACTGTCGAAACGGTGGTTATAGCCGCGCTGCTCGTATTGACGAGGGCGCCGACCTGAAGCTGGGCCTGCCCGGCAATGCCGTTGATCGGCGCGGTGAGCCGGGTAAAATCCAGGTTAATTTGAGCGGTCTTCACTGCCGCCTCTGCCGCCTGAATCGCGGCTTTGGAGTTCAGCACTGTAGCCTTAGCCGCGACGTTCGTCTGGACGGCATTGTCAAGGTCTTGCTGGCTGGCGGCCTCCTCTTGGGCCAGTGGCGTGTACTTGTTCACGTTTAGCTGGGCTTGGAGTTGGGTGGCTTGCGCGTTAGCGAGTTGTGCCTGAGCCTGTATCAATTGGGCCTTGGCCTGGTCAAGAGTGGCCTCAAAAGGACGCGGATCGATCTGAAAAAGCAGCTGGCCCTTTTTGACGAAGGAGCCTTCCGCATAGGCTTGCTCGAGCAGGTAACCGGTCACCTGGGCCTTGACGTCGGCATCCACTAATCCATCAAGCGTGCCGATCCATTCCCCGTAAATCGGAATGTCCTTCTGCTCAACCTTAGCAACCTCTACGTCAACCGCGGGCGGGGTCCCGGCCTGTGCATTCTTTCCTCCGCACCCAATACTGAACAGCGAAACGCCTAATGCGAGCAGTCCTGCCCAAAGGGCACCAGCTATTGGGAATTGGAAGTGTACAGACCTCTTGCGGAAAGCCATCGCGAGCCTCTCTGTTTAGCGGTGCCGCTTACAATGCACGCACCGAACCTTATTATGGGGACGGCCAGGAGGTGATGGAAAGCACTGATAACGAAGAGCATAAAGGCAGGAGGGGGCTGACCTACCCCTCAGAGTCTGGGGTGCGAGTGTCTAAGCTTCGACAACGTGTCCATATACTGACTTCGGGCGTCCGACTGCCGCCAGGGCAGAGACACGGAAAGTTCCGAATTGCCGGGCGTCCTTAACTCTGTGTCGGCCCGCCGACTCGGCTTGCCATCGGCCTACTTCCTGTGTAGTATTGAGTATATACTCAGTTATAGAGAAGCTCAGTGGCTCGTCCTAAAAGCGAAGACAAGCGAAATGCGATCCTCGACGCCGCGACCCGCGTATTTGCGGAGCGCGGCCTTACCGCTGCCCCAACGTCAGAGATATCAAAACAGGCCGGCGTCGCCGAGGGCACTCTGTTTACGTATTTCAAGACCAAGGATGATTTGATCAATGCCCTTTACCGGGAGATCAAGCTAGAACTCGCAGACGCGATGATGTCAGGTTTCCCGCGCAAGAAAAGTGTTCGCACCCGGTTGCGACATGTGTGGGACGGCTACGTGAATTGGGGAGTAACGAACCTTGAGCAGCGCAAAGTGCTGGCTCAACTGCAGGTCTCGGGTATGCTTTCGAAAGAGTCGATCGAAGCGGGAAGCGCACCATTCATCGAAATGCAGAACATGACTCGCGACGCGATTGAGCAGCATATTCTGCGGGGGGACCTTCCCATCGAGTTGATTTCGAAGATGCTGGGGGCTTTAGCGGAAGCGACCATGGACCTGATCGTGTTGAAACCAGCTATGGCAAACAAGTATCGCAACGGTGGATTTGAGATCTATTGGGCGGGGATCGCCCGGAAATAATTTTCTTTGCATCCAATTGATGAGTGAGTAATCAGATATCAAAGAGAGTGAAAATGAAGATGAGGAAGTTAACAGGTGCGGCCTTCGCGGGGCTTTCGTGAAGGGGAGCAGACCGTCAAAGTTAAAGATTGTAAAGGAGGATTTTATGGAGAAAGTTTGGTTGATCACTGGCAGCAGCCGCGGGCTTGGGCGGGCGCTGGCCGAAGCGGTGCTCGCGGCCGGAGATAAGCTCGTGGCCACAGCGCGTAAGCCCGCACAATTGGCTGATCTGGTGGACCGCTACGGCGATCAGGTTAGGGCGGTTGCACTCGACGTGACCGACGCGCGCGCAGCAGCCAATGCCATCCAGAGCGCCGTAAATGCCTTTGGCAGGCTCGACGTGCTCGTCAATAACGCGGGCTACGCCAACGTCAATTCGATCGAGGATATGGCAGCAGAAGACTTTCGCGAACAGATCGAGACGAACTTCTTCGGGGTGGTGAACGTCACACGCGCAGCGCTGCCAGTTTTCCGCACACAACGCAACGGTCACATCATCCAAATTTCTTCTATCGGAGGACGGGGCGCGACGCCCGGTCTCTCGGCTTACCAAAGCGCGAAGTGGGCGGTCGGAGGATTCTCCGGGGTGCTGGCGAAGGAGGTCGGGCCTCTGGGCATCAAGGTGACGGTCGTCGAACCAGGCGGTATGCGCACGGATTGGGCGGGATCGTCGATGCGGGTCGGTGCGGTTCAGCCAGACTACCAAAAAGCTGTGGGAGGAATGATCCAGGCACACAGCGCGAATGCCGACATCATGCGCGGCGATCCCGCGAAGGTTGCACAGGCCATTCTGCGGATAGCCTCGGAAAAACGCCCACCTCTTCGTCTCCTCCTGGGATCGGATGCCGTGTTCCTCGCCGCTCTCTTCTCAGCGGAGCGTGCAAAAGAAGATGCAAAGTGGAAGGAACTCAGCGTCTCCACCGACTTCGATGGCCTGGGCGATTTTCCCGAGACACCTATCGCCAGGATGCTGGCTGAAAAGAGCTGAGGAAACATGTTGGATGCAGCGATACACGATGAAAGGAGCATGGCCATGAAATACAGATTACTCGGCAAGAGCGGACTTCGGGTCTCCGAAGCAGCTCTAGGCACTATGACCTTCGGCGAAGAATGGGAATGGGGATCACCGAAGGCTGAAGCGCAGAAAATCTACGAGACCTACCGCGAGGCAGGCGGAAACTTCATTGACACGGCGAATCTCTACACTAACGGCACGAGCGAAAGATTCGTGGGTGAGTTCATTCAGGGCCATCGTGAGAGCGTCGTTCTAGCCACGAAATACTCCAACGCCCGTCCCGGTAGTGATCCGAATGCGGCGGGCAATCACCGCAAGAGCATGATGCAAGCAGTGGAAGCCAGTCTGAAACGATTGCAGACAAACTACATCGACCTGTACTGGGTGCATATCTGGGATGGGATCACACCCGTTGAAGAAGTCATGCGTGGACTGGACGATCTCGTTCGCCAAGGGAAGGTTCTCTACGTCGGCATCTCGGACGCTCCCGCATGGTGGATTGCCCAGGCAAATACTCTGGCGGAGCTTCGAGGATGGACACAGTTCATCGGGCTGCAGATCGAGTACAGCCTGATTGAGCGGACGGTCGAGCGCGAACTAATTCCCATGGCCAAAGCTTTGAACTTGGGGGTTCTGGCTTTCTCTCCGCTGGCGAAAGGCGTTCTAACCGGGAAATATCACGGCGAAGGCAAGCCCGACGGCGGGCGGATGACCAATGTGCCGGTAATCCCGATCATCGGAGCGCGGAAGCTATCTCAGCTCCAGGACAATCTCGGCAGTTTGGATCTGGAGCTCTCCGCTGAACAATTGAAATCCCTCGATGGAGCAAGCCAAATCGAACTCGGATTCCCACAAAGTATTTACGAGAGAGAAATGGTTCGCGGAATCAGGTATGGCGGCATGTGGGACCGCCTCCTGCTTTAGTACGATAGTTTCAGGCAGGATATTGACGCAGGCGATAATCAGGGCCGGCGTTTGAGCTTTTTGCTTGCTCCCGGAGTGAAGGGCAATTCGGAAGTCACGAATTACTTCCTGCCGACAAACAGGAAGTGACTTTCTGCGGATGGTTCTTCGTCGACCAAGCTGCGTTCAGCTATGTTCCCTGATCGTTGCAACCGGCGCTCCATCGGGCCCTGAATTGCCTTTGCGGTCACGCGGTGTCCGCGCGATCAGGACGACGATTGTGCCGACGACAATAAGAGCTGCGACAATTATCAGAGCAGGCGGCGAGACCGCCGTGCCTTGCGAAGCCTCTTGTCCTGTTCCAGAGTCCTCTGTTGCGGCTTCCTTGACGGATCCTTCGCCAGCCATGAGCAGAGTGCGATTTCGCGATCGGGAATTCAGAGCTGAGCAGTCTTGCTTCTTCTCATTATCAACAGCACAAAAAATATAAAGGGGACAAACAGGACCAACGCCGAAGGCAGCAAAGGGAGGCGATTGGTGGAATCCAAGTGGGGCGGAAAAAGCAGCAAAGCAAAAGAGACGATACACGGCCAGCTTACACTGGCGATGAAAATCAGCCGGGCAAAATGGGGCAAACTGTCCCAGTCTCGAACGATGATGAGCAGCGGCAACAGTAACAACACCTGATTGAACGGAGTCATCAGCGGCAATACAAGCGTCGTCCCTATCAAGAACGCAGCCGCCGTCAGAGAAAATCGCGGCGAATCCCCCGCCTCTTTCCGGTTTCGCCAGGCGAATGCCAGCAGGCCAACGGTGACGAGAACTGACAAAGCCCCCCCCGCGACATTGCCGAGGGCCAACCGCAGCGTTGACGTTGTAGGGAAATAGCTCCCATAGGCCTCGATCCCCTCGATGAAATAGCGGAGCCATCCCGGTAGAATGAGTTCTCCAACCCCTACCAGCACACAAAGCGTTGTTGCGAACCCAGCCAGCAATGGCCATCGCTTTCGCCAGTCACTGACGGCCCACAGCAAGAACCATGTCAGAACGAAAATCAGCATCTGCGGCTTGATTGTCGCAACAGCAAGAGCGACGCCGGCAGCCCACAGGTGATTCCTGGCGATGCACCAAGTGCCAAGTGCGAGCAGGAAACTGACTAACAACCCTAGCTGGCGCAGTCGCAGCCCTTGCGCAATCTGTGGACTGCTCAGAACCAACAGAGTCATGGCAACCACAAGCGTACCGGGTGGGCGCCAGTGCAAGACATCCAGCAACAGAGGCAGACTGACGGCGGTCAGTATTGCGAGAATTACTACGGCCCAGGTTTGCAATTGCAAAAAGTTTAGGTGAACCGTGGGAGCCAAGAGAAACACCACATATACCGGATATGCAAAACGCTGTTCGTCGAGCATCTCCTGTCCCGGTTCCCCGTACTTTTGGTTGATGACATGTCCGTAGAAGGCCATCTGGATCTCATGGCTGACCTCCGGTGTGTACGGATTGCGTCCATGGAGCAAGAGTTCCCGCGTGCCAACCCAGCGCGGATACAGGTCGCCCATTTCAGCCTTCAACTTGCCATGCTGCACATCGATGTATTGCTCCCATGGCAGCAGAACCTGATGCATATAGAGCCAGGCGGTCACACTTACGAACAGGCTCAACAGAAGCCAGAGTCGGATTCTCATTTAAGTTAGACTTTCAGAATCTTATTGGATCGAAGGGCTGCCATGCGGCCAAATTCTACGCGATGCACCAAATCGATGGCGCCCAAAACCACAGCGCGTCGCCAGGACGCGGTCGAAAGGAGTAGGCGATCCATCACGCCGAATATGTCCAAAGAACCACGGCCAGCGTCTTCGAACCCAGTCCGGCGACCAAATCCTTGGAATCAATCCGGGCGGGCAAGCCTTTCTCCCCTAAGTCGGCCTCACCGTGATTTTGATTTCGCCGTGTTGAAGCAGCGAAGGTTAACGCCACTGGCCCGACGGCGACGTTGCAGCCTTTGCGAACAAGGCTTGATCAGGGGAACACCCCCTGGAACGAAGTCGATTCCCAGTCTTGGACCTGCAAGGGAGAACCAGGCCGGGCATAGATTTGAAACTGTTGATCGGTGTAAACGCGACGCCAATCCGCCTCCTGCATCAACCTTGATATCGGAGCGTTCGCGGGGATCAGGACTGCATCGGTCGGGAATTCTCTGAGTGTAGACAGCCAATCCGGGCGGCCCTCGTAGAAATCGAAAATCTGTTTAACGATAGCATCGGGATAAGCGACTTCGTACCGGCTATCCAGCGAAACCTTTGCTGCTGGATACAGTTTCCACGAAACATACGCCCCCTGGCGGAACGGCACCATGAGATTGCCAGCGAACTTCTGTTTCGCCAGGTACTGAACCGGCCCGACCGGGTAGAGTGGCTGGGGCACGACCGGATCCCACGGTTTGTGCCGTATTGCCGCGATCACACAAACGCAGGCGAACACGATCCAGGCGGCCGAAAGGAATCGCCCTCTGCGGTGTCCGAATTTTATCCACCACTTTCCCAAAGCTGCCTCCTGCAAGTACCTGGGCACATAGCAAAGCCAGGCGACCGCAAACAGCGGCAGTAACTTTCGGTGAATCGCTGCCTCGACTGCGGTCGCCGCCAGGATTAAAACGCCCGGCACCCCGCGCCATCCAATCGACCACACCGAATAGACGGCGACAAGCACAGCCGCAGTGAAACCAGCCGTCCACGCGTTTCCCAGACTCCACACCGCGCCCCATTCGGGAGCATAGGCACGCGCCATCAGCAGTGCGCGTTTCAGGTAACTGAAATACCCGATGCTATACGGATTGAGAAAAATCTCTAGAGACATTGCGATCAGCAACAACAGCAAGTGCCGGACGGGCTTCTGGCGAAGCAGTTGCTCGAGGGTATGCACTCCGGTCAGGCAAAGCCCAACCACAAAGCCCGCATGCAGATTCACCCACAAGGGGAAAATCGCCAGTCCCGCGATCATCCATGTCCGATCCCAAGTCCGCGCCCCGATACCATCCAAAAGCAATAGCCAGAACGCAGTCAGAAGAAATGAATAGGCTTGCGCCCGAATCACCGGCAGGAATCCAAGATATGCTAGAAAAATGGGCAGCAGCGCGCATGCACCCAGGAGACGAAAATCGCCTCCGCGGGCTTCGGAACAGCGCACACACATGATTCCGGTCCCAATCGCAGCCAGAAATTTCAAGACCACAATCCCGCGGCTTCCGAGCCAGATCGTTGCCAAATATGCGATCGCTCCCGCTCCCCATTCGTGATCGATCCAGGGGCGGACGGTGGGCGTGTAGGCGTAGGGATCCGCTTTAAGCAGATGCCCTGCCGCCAAGCTCTCCCGGATCAGGGCCATCTGGTGCCAGATGTCGATATCGACGAAATTGTAGGCGATCAACTGGCAGAGAAATGCGCCGCATCCCACAAAAGTCGCCCAGCGCAGCCAGTAGTCACCTCCCTGCCGCTGCATAGACACACCTCGATCACACATTTCTTTGTCCGCGTACGGCAGCGTTACCGAGGCTTTTTCTCCGTAACAATCGTCCATTGGGCTTTGCCTGTTTTCGCCGGATCATCGAAGGACTCGTCCGGCTAGTCCTGCAATGGGTGGAAGTAAAAGGACGCTCGGTCCCATCCGGCAACGTACAAATGGTAGCCCTCCTTGCCAAATTCGCACAGTCGGAGCAATTCCTCGCTGAATTGCGTATTGGATCGTAGAAAGCGCAGAGCAAGTCTGCGTTTATGAGTCGTCGTGCCTTCCAATTCGAAGCTCACGAGGAAAATCAGTATGACACTCGACGAGGAAGTCAAGATTGGAACCTGCTAGGGAATTCATGCGAAATCAGCGATACAGGCACCGTCTACAATTTCGACACCATCGATGTAGGCGGAAAACCAGAAGTGCAGTTTAAGTGCTTGAAAATAATGGTCGGGGAGAGAGGATTTGAACCTCCGACCCCCTGGTCCCGAACCAGGTGCTCTACCAGGCTGAGCCACTCCCCGACGTTATCAAGGACACGAGAAGGAATACGCCGCGTCCTCAACGGTAACCGCTCTCTGTACTGCAAAATTATAACATTCAGCGACTCTGAGGATGTCGCCGCTGGCGTGTGGAGATTGGCGCGCGGAGATTTGTCTGAAACCTTCGGTGCGAATACCATAGCCTCGCAGACCAGCTTTCATGAGAACCCTATTCACCGCGCGCCGCCTCTACACGCCCCTCCAGGAGATCCAGCACGCGCTCCTTTTTGTCGAAGACGGGCTGATTACCGAGATCTCATCCTGCCCGACGAAAGAGACTCCGAACAATATCGCGCGGATCGATTTCGACGACGCGGTGATTGCGCCGGGCTTTGTCGATATCCACATGCACGGCGGGGCTGGACTAGACGTCATGTTGGCCTCGCAGGCAGAGCTGCCACGCCTGGGCAAATTTCTGGCGACGCACGGTGTGACGGGCTATTTCCCCACCACAGTTGCCGCCCCGCTCGATCAGACGTGCGCCGCGCTGGAACGCCTGGCCGGCGCGATCGAAGCTGGGAGTACGGGCACAAACGGCGACTCGGTGCAGGCTCGGCCGCTCGGCATCCATTTGGAAGGCCCATTTCTCAGCCACAAACGCCGAGGAGTGCATCCGCCAGAAAATCTGGTCCTGCCGAGCGTCGACATCTTTGAGCGCTTTTGGCAAGCCTCGCGCGGTCACATTCGCATGATGACGATTGCTCCCGAGCTTCCCGGCGCACTGGAAGTGATCGCCGAAGCCGCGGCGAGAAATGTTTGCGTCAGCATCGGACACTCCGATGCCGAGATGTCAATTGCACAAGCCGCCGTGAACGCCGGAGCGCGCCACGCGACGCATACTTTCAACGCCATGCGTCCGCTCGATCATCGAGATCCCGGCATTCTCGGAGAAGTTCTCACCGACAACCAGATTGGCGCCGATATTATCGCCGACGGAATTCATGTTTCTCCCGCGATCGTGAAGCTGTTCCTGCAAGCGAAAGGGGTTGAACGCGCAGTGCTGATCACCGATGCCATTGCTGCGGCCGGCATGCCCGACGGGCGCTACCAGCTCGGACCCATCCAGGTGGATGTCAAGGATGGCAAGTGCACAACGGACGGCAGACTCGCGGGAAGCACGCTGACCATGGATCGAGCAGTCCGCAACGTAACGGAGTTCGCCAACTGGAGCCTGCGGGATGCCGTGCAGGCCGCGACGCTGAACCCGGCACGAGCCGTGGGACTTGCACAACGTCACGGCATCCTCGCTCCCGGAGTCGAGGCAACTTTCGTGGTGCTGAGTCCGGCTGGCGAGGTTCTAAGAACGGTCGTTCGTGGAGTCTGAGCTGTTGGCAAATTGCAGGAGAGGGCACAGTCGCACTGAGCGGCACGGGGTTAGTTTGGTTTGCGCTGCTTCGCCTCGGCCAAGTATTGCAGCATCATGGCCTCGTCCGCGCGGGACAGCTTATCCAGAAATGAACTCTCAACTTTAGGGCTCTCATCGCTCGCCATCTTCGCCGGGGTGGCTTGCCGCAATTTGTCCCCTAGCTCAGGTTCGTTGCTCATCACCTGTGTGTAAAACCACAGGAAATGCCGCATCTGATCGAGAGACGAACGCAGGGTTTCGATGGGCTCGGTCTCGGATAGCGCATTGAGGGCCTCCATCAGTTCGGGGTCGCTCGGAGCCTGCATCGCAGCGCAATTGAGTTCCCGCTGGATGGTGCGCAGGTCGTCAGTTACGCGTGCGATGCGGAGATGGAGGTCGTCCAGGTAATCTTCTTTCGCCATGATCTGTTGAGTGGTGAGCTTTCGGTGCCGTCTCAACATCTCATCGGCAGAGCAACGCGAATAGATGTCCCACGTGCATGCGCTTTGGTAATTCGAGCCATTACTTTCGTATGAAAGAGCGTTCATCGCGTCGGAAACCGGCGGAAAGCCGCAATGGACAAGGACTTTCCGGTCATACTGCCTGGATCTCGCTTCGGCTTGGCGCGATTTTAGACGGGATTCTAAACGACCATCGGTCGCCATTATCAAGAGAAATGAGATTTATGATACAAACGCGCGGTGACGGAAACGGCCTCGGGAATCGCACCTCGCAAAGAACTTGTCCGTGCCATCGGCCGTTGGAGCCTGGTCGCGCTCACTGTGAATTGTGTTATCGGGAGCGGGGTCTTTGGCCTGCCCTCCGTGATCGCCGGTCTGATCGGACCAGCAAGCGTGTGGGCCGTCTTACTGGCAGGAGCTGCCGTGGCCGTTATTATGGCCTGCTTCGCCGAAGTTGCGTCCCAGTTCACTGCGTCGGGCGGACCTTACCTTTATGTGCGCGCCGCGTTCGGACGATTGGCAGGTATTGAGGTGGGCTGGCTGACCTGGGTGGTGCGCATCGCTTCATGCGCCGCCAATGCCAACTTATTTGTGATCTACCTGGCGGAGTTCTGGCCTCGAGCCACTCAGCCCGTCGCAAGGTTCGTGATTCTCACCTTGCTCGTTGGGATCCTGGCAGCGATCAACTATCGCGGTGTTCGCATGGGCGCGCAGGTGAGCAATGCTTTCACGGTCGGCAAGCTTTTGCCTCTCATGCTGGTTTGCGTCGCGGGAGTGCTCTACCTGGCCCATAGCGGTTGGGTCATGCCCATGGTCAGCGTTTCTGCTGACAAGAAGGTCTGGTCACACGCCATCGTGCTGCTGATTTTCGCTTATGGAGGCTTCGAGGCTGCATTGATTTCTGGGGGAGAGGCCAAAGATCCGCGCAGAGATACGGTGTTTGGACTTTTTGTAACTTTGCTGATCTGTGCTGCGATCTACTCACTGATCCAGGGGGTGGTCGTCGGCGTCCTGCCCGACCCCGCCCACAGCGATCGACCGTTGGCCGACGTAGCCCGCGTCATCCTAGGACCCAGCGGCGCGGTCGTGGTCGCAGTCGGAGCACTGATTTCGGTCTACGGGTATCTGAGCGCAAATATTCTCGCCACTCCGCGCATCACATTCGCGCTCGCGGAACGCGGTGACTTTCCCTCGCCCTTTGCCGCCGTACATCCAATCTTCCGCACACCGTATTTCTCCATCTTGCTCTTCGTTGTGCTGGTGTGGCTGCTAGCCTTGTTCGGCAGCTTTGCCGGAAATGCGACGCTCTCTGCGGGGGCACGGTTGTTTTCTTATGCGCTGGTGTGCGCGTCCGTTCCGATGCTGCGAAGAAAACAGCCCGAGGCAGCGACGTTTCGCTTGCCTGCCGGACCGCTATTTGCAGTGCTAGGCGTCTTGATCTGCCTGGTTCTTCTGGCGGGGATGGATTTCAGCAAGTCGTTTCTTCTGGGAGTCACAGTGATCGTCGGCCTGCTGAATTGGCTTGCGGTGCGCAACCGCAAAGCCCACGATCGTATATCCTGACGTCTCCCACGGCGGCGAGACGTAGCAAGCTACGTCTCTACGACCGGCCGTGTCCTATTGGCGGCCTGTTCCATTTCGAGAAGAGCCTTTTTCCGTTCCATTCCCCAGCGATATCCACCCATGCCGCCGTCTCCGCGCACCACGCGATGGCACGGAATCGCGACCGCGACCGGGTTGGTCGCACAAGCACGAGCCACGGCGCGCATGGCGCGGGGCTGGCCGATGGCCTTCGCGACCTGACCGTAGGATTGCGTCCCACCGAAGGGGATTGACTGGAGGTGCGTCCACACTCGCCGCTGGAAAGCGGTGGCACGAATGTCCAGCGGCAACGATGAGTCCCCTTCACGGCCGTGCATCTGGCGGAGCAGCGCGCTGACCCATGACTTCAATCCACTGTCGTCGGGTTTTCGGACGGCAAAGGGAAATTCACGCTTCAGGCCTTCGAGCAACTCACCATCGGAACCGGCAAACTGGATGGCGCACACGCCGCGGTCGGTGGCTGCGATCAGCATGCGCCCTAGCGGCGAGTCAGCACATGTATAGCGGATTGCCGCCGCAATCGCGCCCCTGCGGTACTTGTCAGGCGTCATGCCGAGTTGAGAGGCCGTGCGCTCGTACAGCCGGCTGCTGGAACCGTAACCCGCGTCGTACATGGCGCGAGTGACATTGTTTCCGGCCTGCAGGTTGCGCTTCAGAAGACGCAAGCGGCAAGAGTCGGCGTATTCGCGCGGCGTGATCCCCAGCACCGCCTTGAAGCGTCGCTGCAAATGGAAGGGACTCTGCTTGAATTCTTTGCCCAGGCGCTCAAGAGTGATGGGCTCGTCGAGGTGCTGCTCGATGTAGCGGCAGATCTGCTTTACGCCGTCCGATTGCGAACGGCCGCTGGTGGCCTTTGGCTTGCATCGCAAGCAGGCGCGGTAGCCAGCCCGCTCCGCCTGCTCGAAACTCAGGAAGAACGTGACGTTCTCCCGCCGCGGACGACGAGCGGGACACGAGGGCCGGCAATAGATACCCGTGGAGGAGACGCCGAATACGAATTGCCCGTCATAGGCGGGGTCGCGTGCGATCACCGCGTTCCAGCGCTGGTCTTCCTTCGGGCCTCCCGTCGGGTGATTGGGAGCGTCATTCGCGAGTGCGCTGGCCGCGTTCGGATTCGTCTCTGTGATGGACATTGCGCTCGGGACTTCAGTTGCGAGTATGGCATTGCTGGTCATGATAAGGGAAGCATACGAGGAAGCCGATGAATGGACTATCCGAATCTTGCGTCCAAAGTGAAAATTCCTGCCCTTCAGATCCCTTAATCTACCGTTCTGACATCGTCCGGCAGCATGAGCACAAACGTGCAGTTGCCGGTTGCGGTTGAGCAGGAAAGAACTCCGCGACGCAACACCTTGACCGGAGTGCTGTCAGGAAACGTCAGGTGATAGTCGGCGGTGCGAAGCGCCTCGGAGAATGGCTTTAACTTTTCATCTCCACTGACATATTTCACGCTTTCAGCCTTGGCCGCCGAACCGGCGCCTCCACTCAGCAGGACAAAGAACTCGGCGTTGCCCGTCTCTTTCGCCTTGCCTAGATCGATGGCGCGCCTGTGCTGCAAATCGTCTTTGTATTTTGTCACCGCGGCATCCGCTTTGGCCTCACCCCCAGCCAGCGCGGCAAGCCGGACGTGAGTCTCCGGGATGGGACGGAGCCCGCTCATCGACATTGCATAAGTCCGCAGCGCGCGGTCTTTGTCACCTTGCTTCTCGTAGATTTGTCCGAGATGGTCGCCTACCTCTCCGTGTTGACCAAGTTCCCAAGCCGCTGCCACGTACTTTTCAGCCTTGTCGAGATTGCCTTCGGAAAAATGGACCCAGCCCAACGTGTCCCAATACGCAATGAGCGAGGGGACGAGCGGCAGCTCCTGCTGCGTGAGGCGGTCCAGCGAAATATTGCGCAAAGCCGCGGCCGTAGCTGAGACCGCCGACTCCGCATACTGCTGCGCGCGATCCAGATGCGCTTTCTTAAGCGACAACTGGTACGCGATGTTGTTCCACACCAGCGGCGTCGCGGAAAGTTCTACCGCATGATCGAACGCCGCCAGCGCTTTGTCGTCCTGCCCCTGATTCAGGTAGGCATCGCCCAGGCTAACCTGCAACTCCGGGCTCTCCGGCGTCAACGATGCGGCTTTCTCGAGTTCGGGAGCAGCTTCGTCATACTTATGCCACTCGGCATACATGGCGCCCAGATTGGCGTGGGCAAACTTGTCGAGCGGATTCATTTCAAGCTGCTTGTGGAATGCGGTCACGGCATCGTCGTACTTGCGTTCTTGCCAGTAAGCGCGCCCCAGATTGTTGTAGGCGAATTCGTCGTAGGGATTGATTTCAATCTGCTTTTGCAGTGCGGCAATCGCCGCATCGTTCTCTCGAGTTGCCAGATACACCAGGCCCAGATTGTTCCAGGCGGTCTTGTGCTTGGGATCGACCTCGGTGGCCCGCTTTAGCAGTGCGATAGCAACTGCAAAATTTCCGCTGGCCATGGCGGCCCGGCCACTGTCCACAAGATCGTCGGCCTTCATGTCGGCAGGAGGAACCAGCGCCCCCGCCGTTGCATTCTCCAGGGAAAGATGTTGCCCCAGATCAGCCGTCACAGCCCGCCGGAACGACTCGTAGTCCGGTGCTCGTGCTGCCGGCAGCTCATCCTGACGCAGCGTCAGTTTACGGCCTGCCGTGAAGGCATTGCCCTCAAGCTTGTAAGTCGCCTCGTATTCCGCGTAGTCGCGCTTCAGGGAGAAGGGAAGCGGGACTCGCGCCGTATACTTCGCCGGAAGCTGCAACTTGATATTGTAGGAGTACTCGGCCTTTGGCCCCAGCTTGAGCGGTTCGGCATCTGCATCACCATCGTCATTTCCTATGTCGGGCAGGCTGAAAGAGGAAAGGGGAAGGAGCATCTCCGTCTTTTTCTTCGACCAGTCGAGGAAGTTCGCTCGTGAAATGTCATAGGACATTGTGAACGCTTCGCGCGTGGCAGCGGGATCGCTGACTTTGAGATTCGTGATGTCGCCACCCAGTCCCACGTTTACATTTTCCACCACGCGTTGCCAGTTCGCCTGGGGCACGCGACGGAAGATTGAACGCAGCAACAATTCTTCGTCGCCGCGGAAAACATAATGTACGTGTGCCTCCAACTTGCCAATCTCATTGATTTTGCCGTCAATCTCCGAGCGCTCGAAGTCCGGCATGGGAGTATCGGCCGGAGTTTCCTCCAGGTGCGGAGTGCCCTCAGCAGGAATGACCAGCGCCTGTTTGTTCCGTAGGGTGAAAGCCAGCAACCGGAAAGGAGCCACCTCGCTGGTCGTATCCATCCAGACCTCGTCCTTTCCCATCGGTAACAGGGTGATGACATGATCGAACTGCGACGGAGAAGGAACGTCCGGGTCGAGCTTACGGCTTGAATTGATCAGCACGGACGAGGCATGCAAACCCTCGGCTTCGAGCAGCGACTCAAGCAGCGTGTGTTTGTCTTTGCAGTCTCCGTACTGATTGTGAAGGACGTCCGCGGCTGAATGCGGCTGGTAGCGTCCCAGCCCAAGCGACAGACTTACGTAGCGAAAGTTCTTTGCCACGAAATCGTAAAGCGCTTCGGTCTTTTCCAGGTCGGTGTTGAGTCCCTTGGTCAATTCCTGTGCCTTGCCACGGACTTCCAGGGAGGGAACACGGCGATCTTTTTCCAGACTCGCGTACCAGCGGCCGATTTCCTCCCAAGTCCCGAAAGTTGTCAGCTGAATATCAGGCCGCTCGTCTTCCCCTTTCTTCTTCTTTTTCTTCTTGTCCTTCTCTTTTTTATCGTCTTCACGTTCCAGGTGGGAATTCGACCAGTGATAGATGCGCCGTCCATTCTGCTCGGTAATCTTTGGATCCATTCCAGACTTGTTCTTGAGTTTCACCGTACGGTCCGCCGGAGTATCAACATCGAACTGCTCGTCGAGCACGATGTTGTTCTGGTCGAAGTTGTATTCGGTCCAGAACTGACCCGCGGCCAGGGGCGTGTGCACCACCGTGACCAGGTCATATTCCAGCACTTCGCCAGGGCGCAGCCCCGGCACCGTAATATGCTTCTGGCGATAGTCAGTGTAGACAGGGGCTTCGCGTTCGACCGGGGCGCTCAGGTCCTGCACCGCGTCATCGCCCGCCTTCACGATGCTGCCATCTTCCTTCAAAACCCGGACATAGGGGATCTCAACCCGCTCGTTGGCCGAGTTGTAGCCCACCTGCAACTGACCCCACTGTTGAACGCCAGCCTCACTTTGCACTCGAATGCGGGCAATCGACTCCCTGCGTCCCGTGCCGTCGCTCTCAAAACGGTAGCTGGACCGCAGTTGCTCGATAACAAACGCCTCCTGCGAATAGTCCACTTTCTTCTCGAGAGGCTTGTCCGACGCGGTCTCTGTTGGCTTGGCAATGGCGTTTTCACCCGTCCTGGATGCCTTTTTTGGCTTCCCCGGTCGGCCGGTGGCTTGGCTTTGACCAGACTGTCGCAAGGGAGCGGAGGTTGCGGGAACACCCAAGGTGCAAACAAGGACGCAGGCGAGAACGAGATTGCGCATAAAGTAAAGACTAAACCCTGCGCCGTTTGTATCGTAAGCCGGGAAGTTGCGCAACTCGGACATGTCCCTTTGCCTACCGTCCTCTAGCGGTCACCCTATATTTTTCTGTTCCTCGCGCTCAAATCCGGAGTAAAATCTTGCCCATAAGTTCGCCTCGCCATGACGCGGGGCAAACGTGACGCATAATGTACTTGCGCCACGATCTTTCCGTTGGAGGTTTTTGCATGGAAGATCGGGCCCCTGTCGTCTATCCTGTTTCGCAGCAAGCCACCTCTACCACCAGGCATCATGAAGGCCGCGGCGCCTGGGTACTCACCGCATACGGAATCTCGGGCTTGGCTATTTTCGGGATTCTGGCCTACTTCATCTCGGACTTCATCGCTCACTAGTTCGGGCTTGCGGTCACGAACGGGCGTGCGCGCTCGCGGAGAGGGAGTAGTGTCTCTGCCGCATATGGCAATCCCGAACTAGACCAAGCGCCATCTCAGCACCCCACTTTGAACGTGCTACAATGAGCGACCTTAGGAGTCACTGCGGCTTCGCAAGGGACCTGGCGTCGTTACCCCGCACACACGAATTACAGGCAACATACGAGAGAAGAATCCGTGGCCAAGAACCCTGCGTCCACTCCCAGCCCCATTACTTACGCCGACGCCGGTGTGGACATCAGCCGCGCCAACCGCACTAAGCAACGCATCAAATATCTCGCCCACAAGACCTTTACCCGCGGAGTACTTAGCGAAATCGGCGGTTTTGGCGGCCTCTTCTCCGTAGACAAGGCCAAGTACATCGATCCTGTGCTCGTCTCCAGCGTTGACGGCGTGGGAACCAAGCTCAAGGTTGCGTTCGAGATGCAGTTGCATTCCACGATCGGTGGAGATCTGGTGAACCACTGCGTGAACGATATCCTGGTGCAAGGAGCCGCACCGCTGTTCTTCATGGATTATCTCGCCACCGGGAAGCTTGAGCCCCCAATTGCCGAACAAGTGGTGGAAGGCATCGCCGATGCCTGCAAGCACAATGGGTGCGCCCTGATCGGTGGCGAGACCGCCGAGATGCCCGGCTTCTATCCCGATGGCGAATACGATCTGGCAGGCTTTATCGTGGGCGTGGTCAACCGGGAGCGCATCATTACCGGCAAGAATGTGCAGATTGGAGACATCGTTCTCGGCCTGCCTTCGAATGGCCTGCACACCAACGGATACTCGCTCGCGCGCAAGCTGCTCTTCGAGGTTGCGCATTATTCCCCGGAGACGTATGTCAACGAAATCAAAAACAAGGTCGGCAACGAGCTGATGCGGACCCACAAGAGCTACTGGCCGTCGCTGAAAAAGCTCCTCGACGCGGATTGCGTCTCTGCCCTGGCGCATATTACCGGAGGCGGCATCACCGAAAATCTCCCGCGAGTGCTGCCTCGCGGAACGGCGGCCGCAATTGAACTCGGCTCCTGGCCCGTGCTCCCTATCTTCGAGCACTTGCAGCAGTTGGGGAACGTGGAACAAGACGAGATGCTGCGTACTTTCAACATGGGCCTGGGGATGTTGCTGGTAATCCCTTCCGCGAAATTCAAGAAGGTCCATACCTTCCTTGAACGCGTGGGCGAGAAAGCCTACACGGTAGGCCGCATCGTTAAAGGCGAGCGCAAGGTGACGTACAGCTAGCGTCCTGAGCAGAATGCAAAACTCTGTCATCCAGACCGGAGTGGAGCGAAGCGAACGGAGTGGAGGGACCTGCTTTTCGGCAGCTCATGGGTGCTCGCCGGTTGAGTTTAATTCATGCTGCGATCTTCTAACTAAGGACACTAGGCGAATTCTCAATCGTTGATTGCCCATTGAACCCAGTGGCGTACGAACTGTTCACTGCGCCCGCCTGCGATTCAAGCTTGGTCGTTCGCCGCTTCTCGCACCCAGTCGGTTGCTGGACATCGTTCTCCATGTGTCCGCCTCAACGTGTGGAATTTCCGCCGTTAGTGAATAATGGTTTCGTAAACGACTGACGACGAACGGCCAAAGACTGTCATGAAATCTCTCGGCATTCTTCTCTCCGGACGCGGCTCGAACTTCGTAGCCATCGCCGACAGCATCGATGCGGGCCGTATCCCAGGCGCCCGGATCGCGGTTGTCATCTCCAACAACGCTGAAGCGCCCGGCATCGCAATTGCCCGCCAGAGAGGCCTTGAGGCGCTCATCATTCCATCGAAAGGCAAATTGCGCGAAGAGCACGATCGCGAGGTCGTCGCCGCGCTGCAGCAGCATCGCGTCGATCTGGTCTGCCTGGCCGGCTACATGCGCCTGCTATCGCCTTGGTTCGTGCAGCAATTCCCGCGCCGCATCCTAAATATTCATCCTTCTCTGCTCCCCGCGTTTCCCGGTCTCGAAGCGCAAGAGCAGGCATTCGCCTACGGGGTCAGAGTGTCAGGCTGCACCGTGCATTTTGTGGATGAAGAACTCGACCACGGCGCCATCATCGTGCAGAAAAGTGTCACCGTTCAGGACACCGACGATGAGCAGACCTTGGCCGCCCGCATCCTGGAGCAAGAACATATCGCGTACACAGAGGCGATCAACATCGTGGTGGGCGGGGACTTCGAAATCCGAGGACGGCGCTTGCTCCGAACCACCTAGGGACAGCCGCCTCGGCTGTCCGATCGAGCTAAGCTCGACGGTCGCTTCTGTACCTCGTGTATGCGAATCTTCATTCCCGTTGAACGCATCGGTGAATTCCGAGATTTTGACCTCTGGCCTCTGCCTTTTCCGCCCCCGTTCGTTATCGTCTTCCTTATAATGACTGTTCCCCATGGCGACTTTTGCATCCGTCGACGAGCAACTGACCTATCTAAAGAAGGGCTCCGCGGAAATCATTCGCGAGGCCGACCTCCGCGCCAAGCTGGAAAAATCCCGCGCCACCGGCAAACCCTTGCGGGTGAAGCTGGGCATGGACCCAACCGCTCCCGACTTACATCTTGGGCACACCGTCGTCCTACGCAAGCTCAAGCACTTCCAGGATCTCGGCCACACTGCCATCTTCATGATCGGCGACTTCACCGGGATGATCGGTGACCCTACCGGCCGCTCCGCCACACGCCCACCGCTCTCGCGGGAGCAGATCGAGCAGAATGCCGAAACCTACAAGGCGCAGGTGTTCAAGATTCTCGACCCGCAAAAAACAGTGGTGGACTTCAACCGCCGTTGGATGGGCCCGTTCACCTCCGACGATTTCGTGCGCCTGACCGCGAAGTACACCGTTTCGAAACTGCTGGAGCGTGAGGACTTCCACAAGCGCTTCCAGGACGAAAAGCCAATTTCCGTCCATGAGTTGCTCTATCCGCTAGTCCAGGGATACGACTCGGTCGCGCTCGAAGCCGACGTCGAACTCGGCGGCACCGACCAGAAATTTAACCTTCTGGTGGGCCGCGAACTGCAGCGTGCCTACGGCCAGGAGTCGCAGGTGGTGCTGACCACGCCGATTCTCGAAGGCTTAGACGGCGTACAGAAAATGTCGAAGTCGCTGGGCAACGCAATCGGCATCCACGAACCGCCCCTGGAGATGTACGGCAAAATCATGTCCATCTCCGACGAGATGATGTGGCGCTACTACGAGCTGCTCACCGATGTTCAGGCCGCGGACATCGAGAAGATGAAGCGCGAAGCCCATCCCATGCAGGCCAAGAAAGATCTTGCTCTGCGGATTGTGAAGGATTTCCACTCCGCCGAAGCAGCAGAGAAGGCAGGCGAGGACTGGGCAAGACAGTTCCAGAGAAGTGAGGCGCCGGAGGGACTGGATTGCGTCGATGTCCGCTTAGTCGATGTCGAGGTTGACCCTAATGGTGGGCACCACGGTGCTGCGGTCATCACTGCAAGAGGAATGAATCCTTCCAAGAGGCGGATCGTGCGTCTGGACAAGCTCATTCGATACGCCGGGCTCGCCAGCTCGAATAATGAAGCCGGCGCGAAGCTTAGGGGCGGGGCTGTTGCCATCGATGGCGAAACCATTGGGGAGAGCAATTTTATCGCGGATATGCCCTTGGACTACTATGTTGTGCTGCGAGTTGGTCGCCGGATGAAGAAGGCGCGATTAGTTGATTCAGTTGTCGTCAAGTAGAAGAACCATGTGGGGACGGCCGCCCTCGGCTGTCCGGGCGAGCGAAGCTCGCCGGTTTTTCTGCCTGGCCATAATTTCCCTATCTGGAATTGAACGACAATTTAAAAGGTTCAACCAGCCCTTCGGCTTCAAACTTCAGGCTACACTTCAAGACTGCGGAGCTTCGCTCCGCTGGACAGCCGAGGGCGGCTGTCCCCACATATATACCTATGCCGCAGGCTTTTTATCGTAGACAGCTTCCCCACCTTACAGTGTGACGACAAGCAGCACTTTGTGACATTCTGCACCGATCACCGCTGGATTCTTCCTGAGCGCGTGCGTTCCATCGTGCTCGAATGCTGTCGGCACGACAATGGAGAGAAATTCGACCTGCGAATCTCTGTCGTGATGCCGGATCATGTTCACATGATCTTCACTCCGCTGGTCAACCGTGAGGCTATGGAGGTTTATTCGCTCGCTGAGATCATGGATGCCGTCAAAGGTGCTGCGGCCCACAAGATCAACAGAGCGCTGGGACGGAAGGGACGGGTTTGGCAGCCCGAATCGTTTGATCATGTGTTGCGGTCGTCCGAGAACCTTGACGCGAAGATAGGGTATTTGCTGCGGAATCCCGTCCGGCTTGGGTTGGTGCGCGAATCGACGGAGTATCCGTGGATCTGGAAGAAGCCGTTTGTGAATATCTTCGCTCCCGGCTGAATCGGTAGAATCACGAGAAGCCGCTGGGCCTCGCCCAGTCGGACAGCCGGGGCGGCTGTCCCCACATGAGCTGTTTTTGTTACCCTCATCCGCGCACATGCGCGCTGCAGTCATCCTCGGGTTAGGATGCTCTCGGAAGAATCTCACCCCCTTTCAAATTGATGCGAGCATCGATTGGCACATCGGGATGCCTGCGGCTCCCGATGAGGCCGATGTGATCCTGCTCTTTGGTGGCGATGGCACCATGCACCACCATCTCAGCCAACTGGTAACGCTTGGACTGCCGGTTCTGATCGTGCCTGCGGGCAGTGGTAACGACTGTGCGCGCGCCCTTGGGCTGCGACGGGTGCGCGATTCACTTGCCGCGTGGCGAGGCTTTTGCGAAGGGCAAAGCAATGTACCCGAGATCGATCTGGGAGTTATTACACCGCTCGAGGAGGCGGGCGTGGCCCCTTCGACTATCGCTCAGGGCAGGTCCGCGCCACACGAGGCGCTTCGATACTTTTGCTGCGCCGCCGGTGTGGGGCTCGACGCTGAGGTGTCCCGCCGGGCGAACCGGTTGCCACGCTGGGTGCGTGGACATGGCGGCTATGCGCTAAGTTTGATTCCAACGGCTTTCCAATTTACTCCGCTGCCGATAAGGATTCTTAGTCCAGTAGAAGACGGCCCTGGCGCCAGCCACGAAGTTAATTGGAAAACTCACAGCGACCAGCCCACAATACTCGCCGCTTTCGCCAATACTCCGACTTACGGTGGCGGCATGAAGATTGCCCCGCATGCGAAACTGGACGATGGCCTGCTCGATGTCTGCGTGACCGGTAGCATGAATCCCTTCAAACTATTTTGCCTGTTCCCGACGGTCTATTCCGGCGGGCACCTGCAAATTCGCGGGGTGGAATACTTTCAGGCGAACCGCTTGCGCGTCGAAACTGAGAGACCACTCGATGTCTATGCCGACGGCGAATATGTGTGCCGAACGCCCGTTGAAGTTGCGGTTCAGCGGGGCGCGATCCGGGTGATTGTTCATCCGTCACAGACAAGTTTCTAGTTTCCGGTTTCTAGTTTCCTGGCGAGCACGCTTAGGGGTGCAATGCGATTGATGAAGCCGGGAGCCGATCATGGGACATTCTTATAGAGACCTCATCGTTTGGCAAAAGGCAATCGCCATGGTGACCGACATTTATCGCGCGACGCAGAACTTCCCCCGGCAGGAAACTTACGGTTTGACCAGCCAGATACGGCGGTCCGCGGTATCGGTAGCCAGCAACATTGCAGAAGGCCAGGGGAGGCTCTCCAGACGCGAATTCCGCCAATTCCTGGGCGTGGCGCGAGGATCGCTGGTTGAAATGGAAACTCAGTGGTGATCGCAGAAAATCTCGGTTACTTATCGAAGGCCGAGGTGCTGCAGTTCGCATGTGTTTCTGGTGAGGTAATCCGTCTTCTTCACGGCTTGATGCAATCACTCCAGAAGACGGAATTACAGTAGGCCGGAAACTAGAAACCAGAAACTGGAAACTCTAAGTTCCTCCAGGTGCTAGACTTTCTTTATGTCTGACGGACGCTCGCGCACTCTGCTCTGGATTCTGATTGGCGGAGGAGCATTTTTCCTCTTCGTGCTGGCGGTGTTTTCCCTGGTCTACCTCACGCTGCATGCAGGAGGCGGCGAAGCTGGCATCGGAGGCTTCGGCGACCGGATCGGCGTAGTGGATCTTGACGGCGTAATTCTTTCGCCCCAGCCGGTGGTCGGGCAACTCAAGAAGTTTGGCGACGATTCTTCCATCAAGGCCATCATTCTGCACGTCAACTCACCGGGCGGTGGCGTAGCCGCGTCGGAAGAGATTTATCGCGAGGTCAAGCGCATCCGCGAGGAGAAGAAGAAGCGCATTGTGGTTTCCATTGAGACGGTGGGCGCGAGCGGCGCGTACTACGTGGCCTCGGCTTCCGACAAGATTTATGCCGACCATGGCAGCATTGTAGGTTCGATTGGCGTGATCGCGCAGTGGGTCAACTATGGCGACCTGCTCAAGTGGGCCAAGCTCAAGGATGTTGTACTCAAGACCGGCGAGTTCAAGGACACGGGAAACCCGTCGCGTGACCTGACTCCGGCGGAGCAGGCCTACATGCAGTCGCTGATCGACAACATGTTTGGGCAGTTCGTGCAGGCCGTGGCCGACGGGCGCAGCATGAAGTTCGGCGATGTAAAGGCCATTGCCAATGGCAAGGTCTGGACCGGCGAACAAGCGAAATCCATGAAGCTGATCGACGAGGTTGGCGACTTCGAAGCTGCAGTGGCGGACACTGCGAAGTCCGTGGGAATCAAGGGCGAACCTTCGCTGGTGCATCCCGACAAAGATCGCAGAACTTTGCTGGACCTGTTGCTCGGCGATGTCTCTCAATATTTGCCTGGACGCGAGAAGATGCTGGAGCAGCAGGTGAGCTTCTACTACCTGTGGAAGTAAGCGCGGCGCATCCCAGTCGCAACTTGCATTAAACCCCTGAAATTTGAGAAGGTTATGAAGGTTCTTGCAGGAGTGAAGAGGTGCTATGACCAAAGCCGATCTGATCGATGAAGTCTCGCGTTTGGCGGAACTTACACGCAAAGACAGCGAAGTAATTGTGGAAACCATCTTTGACAGCGTGGTGCGCTCGCTGCGCGCGGGAGACAAGATCGAGATCCGCGGCTTTGGCAGTTTCCGCACCCGCCAGCGCAAACCTCGCGTGGGCAGGAACCCCAAGACCGGCGAGCGCGTCGAGGTACCTGCTAAAAAGATTCCATTCTTCAAGCCCAGCAAGGAATTGAAGGATCTGGTCAACGAGGGTGATGCTGCCGCAGTAGCGCCAGCTGCCCCTTCGAGCGCCCCGCCGGTTGCGCCAACTCCGTAAAGAGCGCGCACGTGCCGCGCCCCGTATTGCGCACCCCGAAAGCAAAGACATAGCCAGGCCACTTTTCCTTTTCTCCTAAGGCACTGCTTCACCCGCCGCCCACCTCCACGGCCGCTTCTGGTTAGTGGAGGAACCGGCCAGACCCAGATAAAGGTCCGCGACCTTCAGGGCCAGTGCTTGGGGATCAGCATCGGCGCGGTTGGCGAGCACGATGATAGTCAGGTTGTTGTCTGGAAAGCGCTGGATGGTGGTGCGGAATCCTACCGTGCTCCCATCGTGGAACATCCGCCTGTGGCCCGCGTAAGGATCGAGAAACCATCCGAAGCCGTAGCTCAGGGTCTGTCCCTCGGGAGTTTTAGCAGGACCATCCGCCGGACTCACGGCAGTCAGCGCCGGCTGCATTTCCGCTTCGCTAAGCAGCGTGTGGTCGCGAAGGGCGCGGTCCCACCTGGCGAGGTCGTCCAGTGAAGAATAAATGCCGCCGTCTCCGAGCACGGCGGAAGTTGGATTCTGATCGGTCTCGGGAAAGCCATCGTCCTCTTTGGTGTGACCGTAAGCGCGATGCGGCACCTCGTTTTTTCCTTTCTCATAAGCGAGCGTGTGCTTCATCCCCAGCGGAGTGAAGATTCTCTCCTGCTGAAACTGGCCGAAGGGTTTGCCGGAAACTTTCCCCACAGTCATTGCCAGCACCGCGTAGCCCGAATTGCTGTACTCCCACTTCGAGCCTGCGGGAAACTTGCCACTGGTCTGCGCCTCCATAAGCTTCAGGACGCCTGCATCCAGAATCTGCGGCACTCTTTCCGGCGTGCCGTCTCCGTTCCTCACGTGGAGCGCGGATCACTGAGTTGAACCGACGCTCGAAATGGTTCCCGTCAAGGTGAGGCTGGCGCTGCCGTCGGCGTGCAGGATGCCCGAGGCTGCACCGCCTCCACTAGCGCCAGAGAACCGGCCCGTGCCTCCTGTAATGGTGAACTGCCCCTGGATTATGGAGTTTGCTCCCGAAGGGATCATTTGAGCGCTGTAGGTACCGGAAATGGTGTCGCCATTGGCAGCGGTGAACGTGTACTGGCCATCGGTAACCTGGCCATTCACCACATTTAGACAATGACTTTGCTGGTCAGTCGTTGCGCCCAGGTGGGTGGCGTAACCACCGCCTGAGATAACGATCAGCAGTGTGCCGTTTGTACAGGTATTAGGGTTGCCCAGGGTGCCTTGTAGAGAAAGATTTGCTTTGAATGGTACCTGGCTTCCTGCCCAGGCCGCGAAGGGGCTCAAAATCAGGCATAGCACTGCGAGCGCGAGCGCACATTTCCGCCTACCGATAGCACGGTTCATACCTCCTCCTTTACATCTGGAATTTCCTTTCTGGCCTCGAAAACGGCAATTACTATACACCCATTTCGCCTGCGAGCGACGTTGTGAAACGATTTTTCATCTGGAGCGTCCTGGCGTTGTTGGCGAAACATCGCCATCTCTCCAACCACCACTGAACAGTGCATTTATGTGATGAGTTGTAGTCCTCCGTCTGCGAACCCGTGAAGCGGGCTGACTTCGCAAGAAAGCGGGCCGTGACAGAAGTTGAAGGGGTAGGACTCATCGGTCCCAAATGCCTGCTACGCCCATCAGACGGCCGGTTTTTCCCTTCTCGCCGCGGTACGAGAACAACAGATCGTTGTTGCAGCTGGTGCAAAGAGGTGAGGCCCAGATGCTCTTCGGTGGCACACCCGCCTCAAGCAACTGCTGACGGTTGGCCTCGACCAGGTCGAGAAAAATCTTATTCGGCAGCTCGCCGTGGCCGGGGGCGCGGGCGGTGAGGAATAAGAGCGGATATTTCTCGCGCACGGGATCGGACTCCTTCACCTCGCGGAACAGCTTGCCGGCATACGAAAACTGCGACTCAAATTTTCCACGAACATCCTCGCCGACGTCATAACAGCAACCGTGAATGCCCGGACCGACGGCTGCCCTGAGATCGCGAGGCCGGCTGCCAAACCAGTGTTGCATTTGGCCTAGTCCCTTCTCGACAATTCGTTTCAGCGTGCCGCGCCATCCCGCGTGAAACACACCGACCGCCCGCCGCTTGGCGTCCACCAAAATCACCGGAAGACAGTCCGCGGTCTGGATCGCAAGCAGCAGGCCGGGTGTTGCCGTGAGCAATCCATCGCCCGTTAGGGAATCGTGGCTGGCGGAGTCAATACGGTGGGAGTCCACGCAGTGAATGATGTCAGAATGAACCTGGCGCAGCGTGACGATGGGCCACAGTGTCGAATGGCCATTCCGCCCACTTCGCCGCCCGCTGACTGCGCCGACTTCATGCAAGAACGCTCTTCGATTGCGTTCGACGGCGCTCTTGGCATCATCCTTGGTGAAGCCGAGGTTCAGATCGCCCTTGCCGTATGTGCGAGAGAATCCGCCCACGCGCGTGGAAAAACCATGGATCAGCCAGGGAAGTTCACTCAGGTGTTGAGCGCGAAGAATGTTGAGTTTGGCCTGCTTATTGGCTGTTTTCTTGGGAGCCCGAGTCGCCACAGTTCAATGTTACAGGAAGGCATAGTTAGGGATCGCTGCGCTCTGTCCTCTCTATGCGCTGAAAAATAGTGTCTGAACAGAGAATTTCAACCCTCACTGGCTGAAGCCGAATGTACACTCATCCACTTACGGCATGACTGAAGTCGAGCCCTGATACGAACCCAGAAATTCCTCGCGGCCGCGGCACGGCTGCCAGACCCTATCGGAGTCGGTGGCTCGATGCGAAACGGGATAATGCTCAGTCGGTGTGAGTATGCCCAGTAGGCCGTGCGTCACGGCGTTACTTGGAAGGCGGCATTGCTCAAGAGCGTGCCGCTGGGTGTGGTCACCTGGACCGTGCCGCTGGTCGCGCCGGCGGGTACGGTGGTCGTGATCTCGGAGGCCGAGACGACGGTGAAGACAGCAGCGGTTCCGTCGAAGCTGACGCTCGTGGCGCCGGTCAAGTTCGTCCCAAGAATTTTGACCTTGGCCCCGACCTTGCCGGCAGTGGGCACGGCTTCCACAAACGGACCGAGACCCATGTCCAGCCGAAAGACTGTGCCGCTATTCTTCGAGCCGCCGAAAGAGGTTGTTCCATAGAACTTCCCATCAGTGTCCTGGACGAGCCCAGCAAAGGGGTCCGCGCCGTCACTCTTGGCGAAGTTATGCAACGAAGTGAACACGCCCTGCGGCGTGATTTCGAAGATTGTGCCATCAGTATTGGTCCCGCCGGAAATGGTTGTTCCGTAGAACTTACCGTCGCTGCCTAAAGCCAACTGGTTGGGAGTGGCGCCGTCGGTTGCGCTGAAGCTGTGCAGAGTGGTCAGCGTACCCTGTGGTGTCATCATGAAAACTGTGCCGTAACCGTTCGCTCCGCCTTGCCCCGCTGACCCGTAGAAGTTTCCGTCACTGGCCTGAACCAGCCCGGCGGTGATGGCTCTGCCGTCGGTATCGTTGAAAATGTGCAGCGTGGTCAGCGTACCCCCGGAAGTGATTTTGAAGACTGTTCCATAGCCTTCGGTCCCACCATTGTAGGTTGTGCTGTAAAAGTTGCCGTCGGCGGCCTGGATCAGAGCCGCCTCGGGCGACGATCCGTCAGAGAGGTCAAAGCTGTGCAGCGTGGTCAGCGTACCCCCGGGCGTCATTTTGAAAACCGTCCCCAGGATGTGGGCACCGCCTGACTCGGTAGTCCCGTAGAAGTTACCGTCAGTGGCCTGAAGCAATGCGGCGTAGGGATTTGCGCCGTCGGCATAGTTGAATTTGTGCAGCGTGGTCAGCGCTCCCCCAGCGGTGATTTTGAAAACTGTGCCGGCGTTGTTGGTCCCGCCAGCCTCGGTAGTCCCGTAGAAGTTCCCGTCCTTGGCCTGAATGAGCCCGGCGTAAGGGGCAGAGCCGTCCGCGCAGCCGCTTGTGGCACAAAAGCTGTAAAGGGTTTTGAGCGTGCCGCCTGTAGTGACTCTGAACACAGTGCCGTGTCCGTGTGCTCCTCCGCCCGAGGTCGTCCCGTACAGATTTCCGTCGGTGCCCTGCAAGAGGGGCGCAAAAAGTGGATCACTACCGTTGCTCCCTGTGAAATTCGCCAACGTGGTGAGAGTCTGCGCCTGTCCCGCCTGCGTGATCACCGCAAAAAGCAGCAAGGCAGCGCAGCAACGAACGGAGGCGGCTGATAAAGCAGCTGATAAGGAACGAGTGACGAGCTGCAACAGCGACGCAGAGCTGAAACAGAGCCCAGGTTGAAGCTTCATCCTAATCTCCTCGTTAAACCGAAATTCGGCGGCTTGCCAGCCGGCGCCGAACTATTGTGGGGGGCCATGGCTGGGAATTCGTCACGGGCGTGTCGTTTTTTCGTAAATTCTTTCGTCGCGGGTGAACTTGTATTGGAACAGCAAAGCTTTCTGAAAGTCAGCCCGCGCTAGAACCTCCCAGTTCGCTCTCCCCATAATTCAGAAATTTCACAGTAGGTTGCCCAAAGCGAAAGACTGGTTGTGGCAGGATCTTCAGCAAACTCGGATTTCCGGGATCTAAGCAGGAATTGTGGCTCCCTTCTGATTCTGCTCGCGGCGCAGGCGCGCTACCACCAGGCGTATCTCTTCGAAGGTGATCTCCGGGGGGAGAGCGTCTTTCAGGTTTCTGAGGCGTGCCAGGCCGACGCTCGCGCAGGCCGCCTCGATGACCGCTTGCCGGTTTCGGTCGATCCACGCGGGCTGGAACTCCAGCTCTCCCTTCTCAACCAGGTTCGCCACCGCGTTCACAACCGTGGCCAGCTGGCGACCACGAATATTGCCGATATCTTCGAAGCTATGTCCTTCCGCCAGCAGACGTAAGGTTTCCTCCGCTGGCGCAGTTTTCTTGCCCGGCAGTGCGGTGGCCCGTGCGCCGTCACGGTAACGCTTGAGAGCTGCAAGGATTTCCCGGCCATACATATCCGCCTTGCGCTCGCCGATTCCGGTGACGCTCAGCAACTCAGCGATGGCGGAAGGCCGGCGCCGGCAAATTTCGTCCAGAGACGTATCGTGCAGCACGACGTAGGCAGGAGTGCTCTGCTCTTTCGCCGTGATCCTCCGCCACTCCCGAAGATATTCCCGTAGTTCCAGGTCGACGTCCGCCACGGACGTCTCCGGCTGCGACATTGGCGGCTGTTTGGAAGCAGGGCGTGATCCGAATTCCTTGCCAACGTAGGGCGCAGCCTTGTCTGGCTTAGCCCGGCTGCGGGAACGCCGCACCATCGGGGCTGATAACCATTCGGGCGAGCTGCCGCAAACATCGCACGCGCCGCAGGAATCCCACTTCGGAGTTTCTCCGAAGTGAGTGCAAATCTGACTGTGCCGGCAGCGATTCGACTCCACGAACGCGCGAATCGTGTGGTAGCGCTGCCAGGCGCGCTCCCGTTCGGCCTTATCGACGATCTGATTGGCAAAGAAGCCGAGTAACCCGGCATCCTGCTTCTGCCATAGCAGGATGCAGTCGGCCGGCCGGCCATCGCGTCCAGCACGGCCCGCTTCCTGGTAATACTGCTCGATCGACTTAGGCAGCGACAGGTGGACGACTGCTCGCACCGTAGCCTTGTTGATGCCCAGGCCAAACGCAATCGTTCCGACCAACACGCGCACTTCGTCCGACATCCAGCGCTCCTGATTGCGACGCCGGTCCGCGCTCTGCATTTTGGCGTGATACCCCACCGCAGGAATGCCCTGGTCTTCGAGAAAATCTACGGTCTCTTCCACCCGGTTAATCGTGGGTGAGTAGACGATCACGTTCCCCTCTTCGCAACTGCGCACAGCGGCTACCAGCAAGTCGGATTGGTTCGAGCCATTACATTCGCGCACCAGATAGCGCAGGTTGGGACGGTGAAAGCTCGCAATGTATTTGTCCGGATCGCGCAATTGGAGCTGTGCCAGAATGTCGTGCCGGACGTGGCGGGTAGCACTGGCGGTAAAAGCGGCGATCGGGAGATTTGGAAAGCGAGTACGCAGGCGGCTCAACTGACGATATTCAGGGCGGAATTCGTGTCCCCACTCGGAGATGCAATGCGCTTCATCGATGGCAAAGAAAGCGGTAGCTACCTGCTGCAACCATCCCAGCGTGTCGCCCCGGGCCGCCCGCTCCGGAGAAAGATAGAGAAGCCGGTAAGCGCCTTCGCGGGCTCGTTGCATGACTTCGGATTGCTGCTGCTCAGTGAGAGAACTGTTGAGTACCGCGGCAGGAATGCCCATCTGAGCCAACTGGGCGGCCTGGTCTTGCATGAGCGCAATCAACGGCGAGATCACCACTGCGGTGCGACCCGAAACCACTGCCGGCAACTGGTAACAAAGAGATTTGCCGCCACCGGTGGGCATGACAACACAAGTATCGTGCCCCGCGAGCAGGCTGCGGACGACGCGCTCCTGCAAAGGCCGGAACGAACTGTATCCCCAGTAGCGGCGCAGCGGAATCAGCAGGTCCGTCTCCGGGGTCATAAGCAACAGTATAGGCGGAGGACTGGAACAAGAGATGTGAACTGCTGACTTGTAGAGAAGGCTGCTGCCAGAGCGGGCCAATGCCCGCGTTCACAGAGCTTGGGTCAGGTCTATGGCTATTGCTGGTTGCGCTGGTTCACTAGTCTCCGATCAACTTCAATTCTTGGCGCTCAACTCTTCGACAAGAGCGTTTTCCACCCGCTTGCAATGCTCCGGTGTGAGCTTGGCGCCGTTGAAGGTCAGATAAAACGCGTCAATCGCCATCTGCCCTTCCGTGTCGATCAGAGCGATCTCGATATTGCATTTCTGATCCGAGAAGCAGGAAGCAATCCGGTGCAGCAGCCGCGGACGGTCCTGCGCGATCACCTGCACCAGTGTGCTGGTCGAAGAGCATGAATGGTCAAAATCAATCCTGGTTTCAACCTTCACCTTGGCAATGGCACCTTTTTCCGAGCGCTGGCGATCACGCAGCATACGGGCGAGGTCGGCCTCGCCCAGCAAAACGTCGGTAATACTGCGCTTGAACCGTTCCCACTCCGAAAGATTCAACTCCAGCGTGCGAAACCTGTCGGTGAAGTAGAGCGCGTCAACCACAGTCCCCGCCTGGTTTGAGAAAGCATTTGCCTTCACGATGTTCATTCCCCACGCAGCGAGAACTCCGGCAAGAGTTGCAAAGAGAAATGGACGGTCTCTCGTGACCAGCGTCAGCTCGTACCAGTGCCGCCCCCGCTTCAGTTCTACCTGCACCGGATCCTCGCCAAAGTGGTCTGCCATTTCCATGTGCCGCATTACTTCTTCAGCTGAGTGCACGCGCAGATAGCGTTGCGGAAATCCTTCCAGGAAGTTTTTGAACTTGTTGCTGGTCACGGATGCTAGCGAGCGCAGGCGTGCCAGCTTTTCGTCATCGACATCGCCGTGCAAGCGCTGGTCCGCGCTGCGGTTCAAATAGTTCGCCGCGGAAATGTAGAGTTGCCACACATTTTCCGCCTTCCACGGGGTCAGCGCTTCTGGGTTCACCGCCTTGATGTCCGCATAAGTCAGCAGGCACAGCATCTTGAGGCGTTCCGGAGTGCCAACTTTGTCGGCGAATGCAGCGACGGTTTCGGGGTTAAAAATATCGCGCCGCAGCGTTGCCGACATCTCCAGATGGCTGCCGATCAGAAATAGCACGGTTGCGCGTTCACCCGGATCCATATCCAGCCGGTCCATGCACCGGTCTGCGATCTCCAGACTCCCCTCCACGTGATTACGCCCCGGCTCGCCTTTGCCCGTGTCGTGCAAAAGCAATGCGAGATAGAGAAGTTCAGGATCCTCCAATTCTCCGAGGAGTTCCGCGTAGCGCTTGTCCCACTCCGACTGCGATTGGTTCAACCGGTGCAGGCTCTCGATGGCGAGAAAGGAGTGCTCATCCACGGTGAAGCGATGGTAGAAATCGCGCACCACCAGCGCATCAATGGGCTTCAGTTCGGGAAGCAGTAATGTGAGCAGACGCAACGAGTGCATGGCCCGCAGCGCGTCGGCGGCATGCGGCTGCAGAAGAGTCTCCTGCAAGTAAAGCCAAAGCTCCGCTCCGCGCGGGGGAGTCGACGCGAGCGCCGGCAAAGTTTGTTCGATACGGTATTCGGTCGTCGTGCTCAGCTTGAGTCCGTGGTGGGCCATGAAGTGGAACAGCCGCAGCAATATCTCCGGATCCTGCAACGCTGAAGGTTGTTGGAGAAAGATCAGTCCATCCACTACAGAAAAATCGGGAGTCGAAAGCCGGGAGCGCCAACTCTGAAATTGCCGGTAAAGGGAAGACCATGCATCGGGAATCTCCTCGAGCAGTTGCGCCACCGCACGCTGTACGGGACGGGCGTGCCCAAAATAAATCCGCATCCAGTCCGCGGCGGTGAGCTCAGGCGATTCCGGGGCCCCAATCTTGCGCGCAGCTGCTTCGTCCTGGGCCTCCCAGCTCAAGGTGTTGTCGTCCCGGCCATACCGAAAATGCAGGAAGCAGCGTGCCGCCATCAAGAAATCCAGCGCAGCTTCCAGTTGCTTGCGCACGGGCGCCCGCAGCGAACTGGCGTCAGGCCAGTCGCGTAACTTGTCCATCGCCGAAATAAGGGCCAGCCAGCATGCAACGTTATAATCGCGCAGGCCACCCGGAGTTTCCTTCAGATTGGGTTCGAGGTGAAACAGAGTGTTGCCATGCTTCCCATGCCGCTGGCGCGTGACCTCCGCCAACCGCTGGATCAATGCCTTCGACTCCCGCACCACCAGCTTCGGGATCACCTTGCCATGAAGCCGGCTAAACAGGTCCCGGTCGCCTGTCAGATACCGGCAATCGAGCAATGAGATGGTGAACTCGGTATTGTTCGGATCGAAGCGATCACATTCGGAGAGCGTACGCGACGCCGGACTGAGTTTCAGCCGGAGGTCCCACAATTCCTGGGAAAAGCGTTGAATGGGATCCTTGAAAGCCTGCTCCGCGTCGCGATCAGCGAAAAGAAAAAGCAGATCAATATCGGAATATGGAAACAGCCAGCCTCGCCCGAACCCACCAGTGGCTACGAGCGCACAGGTCCGCGGCCCCTCTTCTTGGGGCGAAATAAACTGGAGCCACAGTTTTTTGAGAATCTGTTCGACCAGCAGTGTTCGCGCGGCCACGGCTGCCCGGCCGTCGCCGGTAGCCTCAAACTCCCGCAGAATGCGCGCCGACTCTTCCTGGAGGGAATCCCGCAATTCACCGGTCGATGAGGACGCCGCCGTCATGTAAAGTGAATGAGAATATCCCTAACTGCCGTGCTTACAGAGATCCCTCGCCGCGCTCCTCGTTGCGAATGCGAATCGCATCGTCGATATGCGAGAGAAAAATCTTGCCGTCGCCGATCTTGCCCGTGCGTGCGGCGCCAAGGATCGCCTGCACCGCCTTGTCGACCATGGGATCAGCCAGCACGAGTTCCAGCTTGGTCTTGGGAATAAGATCGACGCTGTATTCACGGCCACGGTAGACCTCTGTATGGCCTTTCTGACGGCCGTGGCCACGCACTTCCATCACCGTCATACCCTCAACCCCAATGTCCTGTAGCGCACTCTTGACCGCTTCCAGCTTCGAATTCTGAATGATCGCCTCAACTTTAGTCATGATGTTCTTCTCAGATGCTGCTCCGAGTCCTTCGTTCTTGCGCGACGTGAGACTACCATGATCTTGCCCCGCCCCATACCCCGAGGCTTCCCAATAGTATCCCTCTTGTCCATGCTGGGAAAAATTCAGGTCCGGCTCTTCGTCGTTCTCGGCAACTCGCAACCCGATCATCACACCACAACTTTCAAGGTCACCCGTGGTACCGGCATTTTGCGATAAGAAGGCAAGCCCCAGACTTACCACAGGTTGCGCCCACTCTACCGTTCGCGGCGGGTTCCCGGAAATCGAATCTATTTATCATCCCTATCAGGTTTTATTATTCAGGTTTGTTTATTGAACAGCCCGGTAGCTCAACTGCTCGTCCCGTCACGGAACTGCGGCTATCCCGCTTGCAGCAAGGCTGCCGCTCTGTAAGACTGAATTGGGTTCTCTCGAATTGAGCATTTCCACATCTCTCAAGGCTTCCGAAGATTTATCTGCCGTGCCGGCACAGAGGCGTTCCCTTTCCTACTGTGCTCTGGCCCTCGTGTTTGTGGCCGTCTATGGCGGGTCGCTTTTTTCGCCTGCGCTGCTGGACGATGCCGACAGCACACACGCGGAAGCCGCGCGCGAAATGTTCGCCAGCGGGGACTACGTCACGCTGCACGTAAATGGAGTGCGGTATCTGGAGAAGGCGCCTTTGCCTTACTGGCTGGTTGCGTCCAGTTACGACATCTTCGGCGTGAATGAATTCGCTACGCGCCTGCCCATGGCGCTCTCGGTGTTGCTGCTTGGTCTGCTCGCCTTGTTTTGGGGACGGAGAGCGTTCGGAGAGCGAGTGGGAATCTACGCAGGATTATTCGTGTACACCTGCGCAGGCGTGTATTTGTTCACCCGCATTCTGATTCCGGATGTGTTGTTGAGCTTGTTGATCGCGGCGTCGCTGTTTTTCTTCTTGACTGCACTGGAGCCGGGAGGCCGGGCCTGGCGATGGTACGCGGGATACGCCTGCGTCGCTCTGGGAGTGTTAACCAAAGGGCTGATCGCACTAGCGTTTCCGGGAGCCACGGCGGTTTTGTATCTTGCAATTACGGGACAGTGGCGGCGTTGGCGCGAGTTCCGGCTGTTCCCGGGATTGGCCCTGTTCCTGACGATTGCTGCGCCGTGGCATATCCTCGCAGGAATTCGCAATCCGGGATTCTTCTGGTTTTATTTCGTCAACGAACATTTCCTGAGGTTTCTGGGAAGACGCTATCCGCGCGACTACAACAAGCTGCCTTGGGCACTCTACTGGTCGCTGCATCTGGTGTGGCTGTTTCCGTGGAGTCTTTATCTACCTGCGGCGATACAGACCTTCATCGACGAGTACCGAAGTCGGCGGACCGTGCTGGCAGGAGCAAATCGGATTGAGCGCGCCGACTTTGCTTCCCGCACCCGATTGCTATGCTGGATTCTGGGGGGCGTTGTGCTGGTTTTTTTCGCGATCTCAACCAACCAGGAGTACTACACATTCCCGGCTTATTTGCCGCTGCTGCTGTTGCTGGCCGATGGAATTGCGCGTTGGGAGTGGAGCGAATGTTCTGAAGGAAAACGCGGGGACTGGCTTCGAGCGTCCGCAGGTGTGCTGGCGGTGATGGGAGTGGCGGCGAGTTTGACCTTGCTCATCGGACTCTGGCGCTCTCGTAATTTGCCGTTCGAGCCCGACATCGGAATGGTGCTGGCCAAGCACAACATTGCCGAGGACACGCTTTCCACGTCGCACATGCTGGATCTGAGTTATGCGTCATTCGCAGCGCTGCGGATGCCGGCGGCACTGGCGGCAGTGGTCTTGCTTGCGGCTCCGTTAATTTCGTTTGTGCTGCGCCTCAGGCGAAGGCATTACCTTGCAACTTGGACGCTGGCGCTTGGCATGGCCGTTTTTCTGGTAGCGGCGCACATCGCGCTGGGAAGGTTTGGGCCCTACCTTTCTTCGAAAGATCTGGCTCGCGAGATCGGTGCATGCGCCCGGCCCGCGGATCGAGTCATGATCTATGGGGACCAGGCCTTTGGATCGTCCCTGCTGTTTTATCTGCGAAGGCCCATTGAACTGGTGGAGGGACGAACTACGTCGATGTGGTTTGGGTCCACTTATGCGGACGCCCCGAAGATCTATCTGAGCGATGCGGATATACAAAAGCAATGGGCCGGCGACGAGCGAGTGTTTCTGTTTGTGCCGCCGCATCAGAAAGCGAGGGTCGACGCGCTTTTGCCGGGGAAGTTTGTGGTGGCGGAGATTTCGGGAAAGTACATTTACAGCAATCGCCCGTAACCCAGATCGCTCGTCGCTTCCGCTCCTCGGAATGACAACAGAATTACGGTTGAGAGTTCAGAACAACTCGACCGCTTTGGCCACCTCTACTGCAGGAACCTTACGCAACTCGCGCAGTACGGCTTCGGGCACGCGTCCGTCGACGTGGACCACGGCGATCGCTTCGCGAGGCTTGCCGGATGAGCCATCTGCGGCGCGGCGGCCGAGCGAAAAGTCCGCGATGTTGATCTGGTGATCGCCGAGGATGGTGCCGAGTTTGCCGATGACTCCGGGGACGTCGCGGTTGCGGACATAGATCAGGTTGCGCTCAAGTGGAGCTTCAATGTCGATGCCATCCACTTGCAGCAGACGCGGAGCGCTGCGGCGCAGTACGGCGCCCTTCACCAGATGCTCTTCGCGGGAACTCTTGAAGAGAATGGAAATCACGCTGCCGGCGCCGCCGGTGGAAGCCTTCTCCTTGTGGGATTCGTGCACGCGTAGGCCGCGGGAGTCCGCGATGGAGGCGGCATTCACCAGATTGGCCTTTTCTTCGAGCGCCTGGTTCAGGATGCCCTTGATGGCAGCATTGCGGATTAATTCCGTTTTCCATTCGGCAATGTGGCCGCTGTAACGAAGGGAAATTTCCTCGATCGTGCCTTCCGAGATTTGCGCGAGAAATGCCCCCAGACGTTCCGCGAGGACGATGTAGGGCTGCATCGTGGCGTACTCTTCGGCGGAAACCGAGGGCACGTTCACGGCGTTCTGGATGACGCCGTGCTTTAGATATTCCTTGACTTGCTGCGCGATCTGCACTCCAACGGCCTCCTGGGCCTCGTGCGTGGATCCGCCGGTGTGCGGCGTGAGTACTACGTTTTCGAGCGCGAGCAGCGGGGAATTCTTGGGTGGTTCCTCCGCGAATACATCGAGCGCAGCGGCAGCGACGTGGCCTTGTTTCAGCGCCTGTGCCAGATCGGCCTCGTTGACCAGTTCGCCTCGCGCACAGTTCACCAGGCGCACTCCTTTTTTCATCTTCCGGATCGATGACTCGTTGATCATGCCTGCGGTCTGCGGTGTGATGGCGACGTGCAAGGTGATGTAGTCGGCCGCAGCGTAAAGTTCATCGAGACTCGACAGGCGGATGCCTTGTTCCTTGGCGACCGCGACAGAAACGAAGGGATCGTGGGCCACGATTTCCATCGCGAAGGCGCGGGCGCGCCGGGCGACTTCCATCCCGATCCTGCCCAAGCCGACAATGCCGAGCGTCTTGCCGCGAAGCTCAGTGCCCTGCAGGGATTTCTTTTCCCACTTGCCGGCGTGCATGAGGGCGTCGGCACGGCACAGGTGGCGAGCCATGGCGAGCATCATGCCCAGAGTTTGTTCGGCAACGGCCACGGCGTTTGCCCCAGGCGTATTCATCACGGCAATGCCTTTGTGGGTGGCGGCATCAAGATCGATGTTGTCGACGCCCACGCCGGCTCGCCCGATCACGCGCAACTTCGTGGCGTGCTGCAGCAGCTTGGCATCAGCTTGCACCGCGGAGCGCACGATCAGAGCGTCGGCGGTTTCGAGATGCTCCGCCAGTTTGCCGTCCAGTTGATCAGCCGTAAGCACCGTCCAGGACGGTTCTTTGAGTTGCTCTACCGCGGCTGCTGAGATTTTTTCCGCAACGATGATCTTCACCGATGAGTTCGTCCTTTAATTCAAGAGATGCAAGCACCCGCGGCTGAAGCCGAATGCATTCTCAGCAACTTATGGCACGACTGAACAGTTTGCTGAAAAACAATGATTTTGGGTGGCGCAGCGTTTCAACGCTGCGATAAAGCTTTTCTCCTCTACACAGGCTTTAGCCACTGAGGTGCTTGGGCCGCTTTTTTCAGCAAACTGTGAAGTCGTGTCCTGATACAAAGCTGAGACTGTGCCTCTGTGGTGTCCAATTTTCCACTGCATTTCGGAGTCCTGATTTGCTCCGGTCGCTTCCGGACGCTTTCAACGCGCGGCCAGCGACGGTTCGGTGGCGCGGGCGTAGACGTCCTGCGCCGCTCGCACCGCGGCCCCGTACTCCACGGTCCTGCTGGTTGTTCTGGCGAGCACGTGTTCGAGCGCCGCCAGGATGCCGATGGTGTCCAGGTAATCGTAGTAGCCGATGTGGGCGATGCGGAAAAGTTTGCCTTTCATTTCACCCTGGCCGTTGGCGACGACCGCATCGAAAGACTCGCGGAACTCTTTTACGATCTTGCCGGAATCGACGCCGTCGGGCGAAGAGATCGCAGTAAGCGCCGCCGCTGGCGGAGAGGCATAGAGTTTAAGACCTAGCGCCGATGCTCCAGCGCGTGTCATCTCTGCGCAGAGTTCGGCGTTGTTTACGAGTTCTTCGCGTCCCTTGGACAAGTCGCCCTTACCCATGGCGCGAATGAATTCCAGAGCCGCGCCCAGTGCCGCGAACAGCGAGGTCGCCGGCGTGTACGCAGACTCGCCCTTGGCCGCGGATTTGCGTTCCTTGCGCAGGTCGAAGTAGTAGCGCGGAGAGCTCGTCGTCTCCATCCGCTGCCATGCGCGCTCGCTGACGGCGCAGTAGGCAAGGCCGGGAGGCATCATCAAAGCTTTCTGCGATCCTCCGATGATAAAGTCGACGCCCCACCTGTCGACGTCGAGATGCGTGGTGCCAAGTCCGGTAATCGCGTCGACCACCAACAGCGTGTCATCCTGCGCGCGGACCATTTTCGCGATGCCCTCGACGTCATGCCGGGCGCCAGTCGAGCTCTCGGTGGCCTGGACGAATACGGCGCGTACGTCGGGAGTGAGCCGGGCGCGGACGTCGTCAAGTGAAAACGTTCCGCCGTAGGGAACGCTCAACAGTTCGACCTTGCAGCCGAAAGCCTTGGCTAATCCTTGCCAGCGTTCGCCGAACTTTCCTGCGGACAGCACCAGTACCTTGTCGCCGGGGGATGTCAGGTTCGAGACCGAGGCTTCCATTACGCCGGTACCGGAACAGGCGAGCACCAGGACGTCGTTGCGGGTGCCGACGAATTCCTTCATGTCGGCGAGCACTCGCTGAAAGAGTGCGCGGAAGTCAGCCGTGCGGTGATGCGCGGTGAAGGAAGCCATGGCGGTCTGTGCCGCAGGCAGCAAGGGTGTGGGGCCGGGAGTAAAAAGACGGTTTTTGCGGAGCATTCCGATAAGGTCCTTATGAATACTGAGGATGTTCTTCTCTACTAGTCTATCGGAAGCCAGCGGATTGTGGCATACGGCCGCCCTGGCCCTCCATCACGAGAGCACCAGGGCGGACGTACATATGAATGGATTAGGAACTAGCGCCGCGCAGGCTTTGACGCGAGAATCTCTGGCTTCGCAATCTCCGGAGATTTCACGAACAGATCTTGCGCTTTGCTGAAAAGTGCTTTTGCGATCTCGCCGTTCAGGTGGGCGTTTCGGCCGTTTTCGTCGGCGAAGGTATCAAAGATGCCGTATTTTGATGGCCCCATCTTGATAGCGTACCAACTGATCGTACCCTGCTCTTTTTCTGCAAGCGGTTGCGCGGACTTCAGAAATGTCTCCACTTCCTGTTCTTTGCCGGGCTTGGCTTCCAGTTGTGCCCAAATCGCAAGCTTTCCCATGGCTACATATCCTCCTCCAATGGGATGCACGACATATCCGTTTGGTGGCAGATTCGTCAGATAATGAAGGAACGATGCGGTGTGTGTCCACAGTGCAACCGCTATAATTCCCCACATGAGCCTTGTCGAACAAATTCAGAAAGACATCACCACAGCCATGAAGGCGCGCGATGAACAGCGGCTGTCCACCTTGCGTATGGTCAAGAGTGCGTTGAAGAACCGCGAGGTCGATAAAATGGCGCCGCTCGACGAAAAAGAATCCCAGGCGGTGCTGGCGACGCTGATCAAGCAGCGCAAAGACTCAGTGGAGCAGTTCACCAAGGGCGGCCGCCAGGAGATGGCCGACAAGGAAGCAGCGGAGATTGTCCTGATCGAGAGCTACCTACCAAAGGCGGTTGGGGAGGCGGAGGTGGTGGCCGGGGTCAAGGCGGTAATTGCCGAGATGGGCTCACCGACGATGAAAGACATTGGCACCGTGATGAAGAATACTATGGCGAGGTTTTCCGGTGCCGGCATGCGCGTGGACGGAAAGATGGTGAGTGAGGCGGTAAAGCGGGAGTTGGCGGGGAAGTAGTCTTGTAGTCCAAACTGGATTAGCGATTGTTGTGGTCGCTCCAGCTCCCGGTGTGATCGGCTCTATAAAGTTTCGTTGTGGATTCGTGAACCTAACCGTCGCATAAGCCTACTCACACCGTGCCCGTGTTGTTTCTTGCCAGTCTTCCTCCCCCCACGTAGCATCTATATGGACAAATGAGCAGCGTTGCCACCCAAATACCGCTCCGGTCGAAGATGGCGGTCGGTGAGATTCTGGCCTTTTCCTTCGACACGTTTTGCAGCAACAAAATACGCTTCATGCTCACCGCGCTGGGCATGGTGATCGGAACCGCTTCGCTCATCCTCGTGGTCACCATCGGCATGACTGGACGCCAGTACGTGCTCAGCCAGATTCAGGCCATCGGTACGAATGAAATCTGGGCCGAATACCAGGGCGGCACGCAGCACATCAGCAGCAGCTCGCCTGACCCGCTCACCGTCGACGATCTCAAGGCCGTGCGCCAGGATGTCCCCGGCATCGTAGCGGCTTCGCCGGTGATCAACCTCGAAGAGCGCGTTCCCGTGGGGAATGGCAAAGAAAAGGACATACAGATTCTTGGCGTGGATCCCGAATACCTGCGGGTCCGGAACCTGGTCGTGCCTTCCGGCCGTTTCTTCGACCAGAATGATTCCCAGGCCCATAACAAAGTGGGCGTGATCACGGATAAGATGGCGATTCAAATCTATGGCTCGACTGCCGCCGCCATCGGCAAAGTGATCAAGCTCACCGGCCTGCCCTTTACCATCATCGGAACTTTCAAGGAACGTGTCGAAACTTTCGGCCAGTCGGAAATCATGGACAATACCTTGCTGATCCCCTATTCCGTCAGCCGCTACTTCACCGACGCGCCCACCGTGAACATGGTCTACTTCTCGATGGCGGATCCTTCCGTGGTGCCCGCGGCTACACTGCAGATCAAGCGCGTGCTGCAGTCGCGCCATCGCACCGAGTCGGTTTATAACGTGTCGAATCTGACCGCGCTGCTGGCCATGGCGGATCGAATCGCAACCGGACTCACCTGGGTGCTTCTGCTTATTTCGATGGTGACGCTGCTGGTCAGTGGCATCGGCATCATGAACATCATGCTGGCTACCGTAACTTCGCGCATCCGCGAGATCGGTGTCCGCAAGGCTATCGGCGCCACCAATCGCGAAATCCGCTTCCAGTTTCTTGCGGAGGCGATTCTGATCTCGCTCATCGGAGGTGTCGCCGGTATCGTCATCGGCCTCGCCTTGCCCTACTCTGTACGTTTCCTGACCGACTACCGCATCCCCATCTCGGGCTGGTCGGCGATCATCGCCATCGTGGTCTCGTCACTGGTCGGCATCATCTTCGGGACGGTCCCCGCTACCCGCGCCGCCCAGCTCGATCCCGTGGAAAGCCTGCGCTACGAGTGAACCAGGTTTCGCGGACGCGCTAAAGACTGGACGGCTTACAGAAGTCTTCGCGAGTGATATCCGAGCCTGCCTTTATGTCGGCGGAAAAACTTTCGGCCGGGAATGCCAATGCCCCCAAAAACCACAAAGCCGGGCTGGTTTGCCCGGCTTTCTTCCGTGGAACTGGTTCGGTCAATCTTGTTTCGATCGCCGACCCAGAATGTCGAATCCTCTACTGGGATGCCTACTCGTGAGCCTTAAACCCTACGAGTCCAGCTTCCGACGCGGGGTCACCAGGCCCACGTCGCAGCGTAACTCTTACATCACCAGCGCAAGGTTCTCCAGTTCATATTGCAGCACAGGCAGAGCGCAACCCGCCATCTCAACACGGCTGGCTGCGTCCAGGGCCGCCTTTGGAGAAACTCCATATCCGCGGCCCATCAAGAACACCTGCAACAACTCGGCGGCCTCGTAGGAATCGATCATCCCACCCTGGGTCAGATCGTTCCGCAATGCCGTTAATTCCGTCACCGTAAATCTGTCTTTATCATTCATGGCCGTCATCACCTCCGACTTCGACCCTCGCTTCTACTTCTTGCCCTATTAGACTCATCGGCAGCTATTCGAGTTGCATGCAATTTAGTTGCCGCACTCGGCTTTTTTCTTTGAATACATTTCACGCAACCGTTTTTATCCATAAACCCCTTTGGATATCACAAGTTGCGGACGACTCTGCGTTGCCGCCCCGCCTTCCATGTCTCCCTTTGGTACCCATCGCTGTCTCAAAACCGACATATTGTGTCGTTCTGGGCGCCCCCCCCCCAACGAAACGGAGCGCACCTCAGTCTAGGGCCGGCAACCGGCGCCTTCTGTCAAAAGATTGTGAAAAGACGCCAGCCAGCGTTTCTTTCCCGTTGAGAAAGGGCTCTTTGCCCGGAGGCATTAGCCTCCAGCGGTTTGAAAATGCAGGGCTCGAGTGTGCGGGAGACCTGAATTTTGGGGAACGACGCAGAACGGAATCCCGGGACGCAAGCCCCGGCAGGGGCAGCATATGTTAGCCCAGGGCGCAAGCCCGGGGGTGCAGCGGGACAACGAGCGAGTCCCGAGAGCGACGGTACCAGTTCTCGCTCACACTCATGGGATCACGAAACAAGCTAAAGTTAAGTAAGGAAACATCTGGCGAGACAAAAACAGAAATCCCACCGAGGCGGGACACCCCTGGGCATAACTAAAAACTAAACTCTTGAGGGATTCTTTCGACACGTCATTGACTGCTGGGGATTGATGCCAGGGCAGATTGGCAATTCAACCATGACACGCTACGAAGCCTCGATCGTTGCCTCATCAATTAGCATGATCGGAATATCGTCCTTCACCGCGTACACACGGTGGCACTGCTTGCACTTCAGACTCTCCGGTTTCTCGCGATACTCGAGCGGCTGCTTGTCAGCGGGACAGACCAGAATTTCCAGCAGATCTTTAGCAATCATGACCCTAGCATTGTACGACATTCGGAAGAGACGAAAAAACGGCAATCTACCGCCGAGATCGCCGAGCACACCGAGACAAATCCCGAATGTTTTTCTCTGTGCCTCCGTGTCTCCGTGGTGAGCCAGAATTCCGCGGCGCACTCGGCGTGCTCGGCGGTGTAAGATTTTCTAGCCGACGCTCGAACGCCGAAGTCCGGAGACCCAATGGCCGCCAAAATCCTCGATGGGATCAAAATTGCTAACCACATCCGCAGCGAAGTCGCGGCCGAGGTGGCGTCCATGGCCCTCGCGGGAGTGCGCCCAGGACTGGCCGTGGTTCTCGTCGGCCATAACCCGGCATCCGAAATCTACGTGCGCGGCAAAGTCAAAGCCTGTCAAGAGGTTGGCCTCTACAGCGAGGAGCACACACCGCCCGAAACGGCTACGACTGCCGACCTGCTCGCGCTGATCGAAGACCTGAACCGGCGGGATGACATCGACGGCATCCTGGTGCAATTACCTCTGCCCGCGCAAGTGGATGCGAAGAAGATACTGATGGCAGTCGATCCAGCCAAAGACGTCGACGGATTCCATCCCGTAAACGTCGGCTTCCTTTCCACGCAGCGGCCCGGCCTCGTTCCCTGCACCCCGGCAGGTGTCATCGAAATCCTTAAACGCAGCAACATTCCTATCGCCGGTCAGGAAGCGGTGGTTGTCGGCCGCAGCGACATCGTCGGAAAGCCCGCCGCCATGTTGCTGCTCAACGCAAACGCTACGGTCACGGTCTGCCACTCGAAGACGCATGATCTGCCAGTGGTTTGTCGTCGCGCTGACATTCTGGTAGCCGCCATTGGACGCGCCGGCATGATCACCCGCGATTTCGTGAAGCCCGGCGCGACCGTGATCGACGTCGGCATGAACAAAGTGACAGATCCGGTGGAATTCGCCCGCCTGTTCGCGGGCAATGCTAAGCGCGAAGAGACGTTCCGGGCGAAGGGTTCCACGCTGGTAGGCGACCTGCACCCGGAAGTGGCTGAAATCGCAGGAGCAATCACCCCGGTCCCGGGCGGAGTCGGCCCACTCACCATTGCCATGCTGATGTTTAACACGGTGAAGGCGGCGAAGATACGCCGTGACCGCCGCGTCCCGGAGCTGGCTCACCCCTAACCGCGTAATGAGAATCCACCACAGAGACACAGAGACGCGCAGAAACCCTTCCCTTCTCTTACTTCGTTTTTCTCTGTGCCTCTGTGTCTCTGTGGTGAACGATCTTTTCCCCGTCGCTGCATGTCTGGTGGCTTCATGCTGAAAGTCGGCCTCACCGGAGGCATCGCTTCCGGGAAATCGGTGGTAGGAGAGATGTTCGTCGCGCTGGGCGCGCATCTGGTCCAGGCCGACCGGATCGCGCACCAACTCATGCAGCCCGGCCAGTTGGTATACAACGAGGTCGTCCGCCATTTCGGCCGCGACATTCTCAATCCAGACGGCAGCGTGAACCGGACGAAGCTGGCCGAGGCTGCTTTCGGCACAGGCTCCAAGCCTGCGGAAGGCAAGCTATCGCGCGTCGAAGAGCTGAACCGGATCGTGCATCCCGCCGTCATTCGCAGCCAGGAGGGCTGGATGGAAGAAATGGGCCGTCAGGATCCGCATGCCGTAGCCATCGTGGAGGCTGCGTTGATCCTCGAAGCGCACACGGCGGACCGCTTCGACCGCCTGATCGTAGTCACGTGCGGCGACGAGCAGCGGATAGCGCGTTTCGCCGCGCGCCAGAAGATCGATGTGGAAGCAGCCCGCAAAGAAGTTACCCGCCGCATGGCGGCACAGCTCCCGGACGAAGAAAAAGTCAAAGCCGCCGACTATGTAATCGACAACAGCGGCTCGCTCGACAAGACGCGCGAGCAGGTGGGCAAAGTGTGGCAGAAGCTGCGCGCTGAGGCGTAGTCTCGAAAGCTTACATGGCTCAGCAGCGTCCCAGTAACTCTCAAATCTTGAGACAAGGCTCGCCTAGAAATCGAGTTAGACGCTTGCGCACAATGTCAGGTTTATCCGCGTCGCACTCCCATACGGACATGACTTTCCATCCAGCACGCCGTAGCTTCGAAATGTTAAGCCGATCTCGCTCGACGTTGCGCTGCAGCTTCGGTTTCCAATAAAAGACTCGCGATTTTGGAATCCGGCCATCAATGCATCCTTTGTGCTGGTGCCAGAAACAGCCTTGTATGAAGACGATCTTTCTTCGTGACGGAAACACGAGGTCGGGGACTCCGGGCAAGTCCCGCCTGTGTAGGACGTAACGGTAGCCGAGCCCGTGGAGCAGGCGGCGGATCTGCATCTCCGGTCGGGTGTCGGAATTCCTGATCCGGCTCATGATCTCACTGCGGCGCGAAGAAGAAACAGAGTCCATCTTGCGGTCGCAAATTGACGTGTCAGGTCGACTTCTCCGTCGCAGGAACGCGCAAGGAATGAGAAGGCGGATGTGTTCTGTCTCAGGTTTGGGTTGCCGACATGGGTCCAAGACCGTCCAGCAAAGACTTAATCTCCTTCTCGGCAAAGGCCCGGCAGTCGGAATAGAGTTTCGCGAGCAACGCTGGTAGCGACTGCGAGAGAGAAGGGAGAATTTGCTGAAATTCTAGGAATGAACTTCGAAAAGACCGTATTCTCTGGAGGTTCCGGCTTAGCCGTGATCCTCGTTCAGTTTCGTCCTGCCAGATACTCTTCCAATAGTGGCAGGTAAGACAGGATGCAGCGCAGCGAGTACCGTCGTGCGATAAGAACGATTCCCAACCCGAGTCCGCGAGCGAGAGAGTCGGCAATGAATCGTCCCGCCTCTTCTCGTTGTTGCATCTTCTGCAGGCAACTAGAACGTTACCCGCGACGTGAAGGCCTGCGCGGCAGCGGTTCATGCCGTCGAGATGTTCAATTACACACGTTGTCGTCGCCAAATCGCAGCAGCAGTATGGGCACTGGTTATTGAATTGTTCACGGACGAGCTTTTCGTACTCTTCGTCATCGACCTTGAGGGGCCAGTCTTGGCTGATGCTGCGGCTCAGTTCGTGGAGAAACATACTGACGAGCTTGTTCGCGACGTCGGACTTCGCCCTTCTCGTGGCGGAGCGTAATTGCGACGTGGGATCTTTCATCCCTTCCTATCCCCAAGAAGCCAATTTGCGTCCACATCCAACACAGCTGCAAGTGCTTTAAGTTCGTAGTCAAGAACATGTCGATGATTGTTTTCGATCTTGGCAACGGCGGCCCGATCAAGTTGAATTCCGAGTCGAGCGAGCCTGCCCGAGAGGGCATCCTGGGTTAGCGCTGGAGTACAGCGTTGACGCGCCTGAGCGACGCGTCTGCCAACGATGTTTTTCCGCGCAAGCATCCTGGCCACCCGAAGAGAGTACCTTCCGTTAAGGCCAAGAATGTTCTAAACTAGAACATCGCGCAGTTCGATAAATATGCTCTGGGAGGAGTAGGACCAGCCCCCACACGGCCGCCGCGAGCAAGAAATGACGGTAGTATCAAGGCCTGCTTCGGCTACGCGACATAAGGAGTCGAATCCATGGATGCAGAAAATCTGACCGACAGCGACTTCGAGGAGATTTACTATGCCCTTGATCGAAAGGCCACAGACATCGAACAGGGGGCGCTCGATGACGAACCGGGAGAGGTCAATCGCCGGGGTTCGGAGACTGCGAGATGGGCAACTCATCTCCGGGAGATTATGGCAAAAATCGCATCCCGCTCGAGGTCGTAACGCCTCCCGCCTTAAGCCATCGCAAAATCCTGCGCGTCCAACTCGCCTTCGAACGTCGTGAAGCCGGCCGAAGCAAAGAGTTCCTTGAAATAGCTGAAGAGTTTGGAGTGCGCCTTGTGTTTGAGGCCGAGCACATTTTCGAAGACGAAGAAATCCAAGGCGTAATGCTTGTTGAGTTCCTCGAGGATGTGGGCGTAGTTCCCCGGGTAGGTTTAGGCGAGGATCATCGGATCGTTTGTGCACATTACTAAGGGAGAAAGCTTGGCACGGCGGGCCGCCGATAACTCCAACGGGCCGCACAGGGGAAGGTAGTTCCGACAAGCGCTCGACTACGTAGCCGTTTACTGCTTGCGACAAATCCTTCCGGAGGACCCGAACCTTGGGTGATTGAGGTCAAATGTTTCGCAGGCAGCCCGGTCAATCTCTAAGGCAAGCACAGGTGAAAAGCCTGCCTGGACAAACCCTTCGTCAAGTCCGCCTGAGCCAGAAAAGAGACTCACCACGGGAAGGAATGACTTTTCCCCCAATTGCTCTCCGCGCCCTCTTTTGAATTCGGATTCTAGCACTCGTGGCTACCCCGCTGAACTGTTGAAAACTTCAACATTATCCACAGAGTAGCATGGGCGAATACAAAGCGAATACATTACTTTTGGACGTGGAAGGAGCGCTTAATTTCGAGACGTGGGTAGCAGGCAATCGTCCCATCCATCTCAGTAATTCTTGGGCTGGGTCATGCTGAACCAATTCCCGAACGGATCTTTAAACACCGCTTCCACGCCGTAGAACTGATCTTTCGGTTCGCGGGGGCTGGCCCAGCCTTTCCCTTTCATTTCAACCCTCGAGGGTGCTCCGTCCTTGTCACTGCGTGCTTTGCAGTGACAGGGCGGGGAATTTGACTTTGCTCCACAGTCGGCAGCATGACTCCCATCTGCTCTCTCGCAGTCTGGATATCTTTTGATATATCGCGAATAGTGCGGAATTTTGGGCTAGGACGACCGAAGCAATCCTATGGCCGGAGGCTCGTTGCGCCCGAAGACTGTCATTGTTCACTGGATCGGGGGGTGTTTCTTAGCTGGGGTCGTTCTGATTCATTTCGGACTTATTGGTCTGGGGCAGTGGCTGGCCGACGAATATGCCGATTTCGGGCGACTAGAACGGGATGGATGGTTGTTTCTATCGGATAGATTGAAGTGGAGTCCTCGTCCTCTCTCGGAGTCTCTCTTTTGCGCTTATGGCTGGGTAGTCAATCATTTGCACCGCCCGCTGATTGGAGTGTTCCTGGGGATGCTCTGGGTTGGGTTGATAGGGGCGGGATTGGCGACGTTTTGGCAGAACCGTCGAAAGCGTAAGGAAGAAGAAGTCTGGCCGGACCTCTTAGTAGCTTTGGCGTTGTTGGCCTTGTTTGTGGCGGGTGCAGGACATACCACTTGGATCTTCTACTGGCCTGCGGCGGCGGTGGCATACATGCCCACGCTTGCCGCCACATTGCTGTTGTTTCTGCAGGTAGCACGCGACGGCTTGTCTAGTTCAGGCGGCCGCCTTTTATGCGGGTCCTGCCTGATCGTGGCCGCCGGAACTAGCGAGACGGGAGCAACGTTTGTCCTGTGCTACGGCTTGCTGCAAGCCGTTCAGTGGGTAATCGCGGCCTTTAAGAAACGGGACAATTTGCCTGGTCCAGCTTTCGTGTGGTGGCTTCTTCCCACCGTAATTTCTGTGGTTGTACTCCTCATAGTTCGGTTGAACCGATTTCACGCGATTGAACGTCCAGGACTCCCGTTCGGGCCAACGAAGGGACATCCACTTGCCAGTCTGATCGCGAGCATGGACGAGCTGTCTGGGGAAGTACTTGGACGAAGCGCTCACTTTTTCGGATGGCATGGTCTGGGTTCCAGATTGCCCTCCGAGATACTGCTGGCATTAGGCGTTGGCTTATGTTGGTCACGGTTTGGCCGGCTGCCGAAGGCATCGGCAAGGCAAATCTTGGTACTTGTTGCTGCGCTTTGGCTGGCGTGTTTGCTTACTATCGCTGCCGCCAACCTGCATTTCGGCGTTGTCTGCTGTGATCAACATGAAAGCGTTAGGCGATGTTGGATCCTTCTGAGCATAGCCGGCGTAGGTATGCTGTTATCGCCCTGGATCGGGCGCGGGCGTTTGCAGCGGTACGCAGTTTCCAGTGCGTTAGCCCAGTTTTTGCTCTGTGCTGCCGTCCTGAGTGTATGGCAGGCAAGGCCGGTCCTACGAACGTACCGAATGTACGGCTCTGTTCGGCAAGCCACCGAACAGAATTTCCAAGCAGGCTTTCATGCCGGCGACAAACAAATGGTTTTCTTGCTGCTGCCCGAGACTCTAATTGCGCAGCCGCAAATCGGGCCGGGTAATTACACCCAAGGACCCGAAACACCACCTGATATCCAGAGCGTCCTTATATTTTTCAAAAAGAGCTGCATAGTGGCACGTTCTCCAACTGATTGGCTCTATGATCGACAGCGCTAGGTGAATACTTACCGCATGAAAGGCCATTGACATTGGTTCGCCAAAGTAATCTTCGTCAGCATTCATTTTGGTGTCTTGTAGGTCCCGGCATGAATGCGGGTAATGGCCTGCAATCGAGATTGCGGCATCATGTATAGCGCTTGTCGTAAAGAGATTTCGCTACCACGCAGCTACCCTCATCCCTGTACATGTGACATCCAACCTTGCCTCCCACATCAAATCACCTCATCATGGTCAAGGCGGAGGCGGTACATCCAGCTCAGACAACGAAGGCGTAACTCCTTTGGTCTCTAGATTTTGACTTTTAAGCTCTTTGCCATCTAGATTTTGCCGCGTGCCTCTCGCGGCACCCGCATGTTTACTGTCGATGACCGAGGTAGGGGAGGGGGGTATACCTCATTGAAACGGGATTCTCGTCTCTGCATCGGCGCTACCTGTGATTGTTGACGGAATTATTACAGGTAGAAATCCACAGCAAAACGCTGTCATCCTCGAGCAAGCGTTCTTTGCGCAGCGAAAGCCTGCCCTGAACGCAGTCGAAGGGGATCTGGGGGAGCCGCGCGAAGGGTCGCCTTCTTTGCGACGCAACAATCGCGCGTTTGGCTCGCTTCCTAAAGCGCCGCATGCCTCACGGCGGCAGATTGTTTAGAATCGAATCTGGGCCTTCTCCTCAGCTTCGGTTCGCGGCCCGAAGGTTTGAATTTATGAAACTCGTGAGGCCTTTGATCCTGGCGCTGGCCATCGCTGGCGGGTTTTTCTACTTCACCACCTGGCGTTCCAACTGGTCGTCGACCGGAGCGCATCCCCCGAACTGGCTGAGCCAGCCGGCGAAGGTTGAGATCACGGAAGCGTCCGGAGGCGACTCGCTCGATGGCGAAGAGCAGAACAATATCTCCGTCTACCACAAGAACATTCCTTCGGTGGTCAACATTACTTCGCGAGCCATGACCTTTGATTTCTTTTACGGGCTGGTGCCGCAGGAAGGACAAGGCTCGGGTTTTGTGATCGATAAGGAAGGACACATCCTCACCAACTATCACGTGGTCGCCGACGCGCGGCAAGTTGAAGTCACATTGCACAACCGGAAGAAGTACAAGGCGACCATCGTCGGCACCGACGTCCCACACGATCTGGCAGTCATTCAGATCAAGGCGCCGAATCTGGTTCCCGCCGTGCTCGGTGATTCGCGCAATCTGCAGGTGGGGCAAAAGGTTTATGCCATCGGAAATCCCTTCGGCCTGGCGGGAACGATGACGCGCGGTATCGTGAGCTCGATCCGCCCGGTGCGCGAACCCAACGGAGCCACCATCGATGAAGCCATTCAGACGGACGCGGCTATCAATCCCGGCAACTCGGGCGGTCCGCTGATGAATTGGCACGGCGAAGTGATCGGCATCAATACCATGATTCTGTCGAACTCAGGGCAGAACGCGGGCATCGGCTTTGCCATTCCCATCAATACGGCGAAAGCGGTACTGAATGACCTGATGACGCTGGGCCGAGTGCGGCGTCCGGCGCTGGGCGTGCGCACGATTCCCATCAGTCCTGAACTGGCGGACGAAATGGGGTTGCCCGCCGATTACGGATTGCTGATCGTTCAGGTGACGCCCGGAGGCTCGGCGGACCAGGCTGGACTGCGCGGCGGTACCGAACGGGCGTACCTGGGCAACATTCCCATCATGCTGGGCGGAGACCTGATCGTCGCCATCGACGGCGAGAAAGTTCAGGACGAGCAGGATCTGGCGCAGATGATGAACAATCACCGCGCCGGCGACAGCGTGAAGGTGACCATCTTCCGCGGCAAAAAAAAACTGGATGTGACAGTGTCGTTAGGCGAAGCACGACAGCAAGTGTAGAGGAAGCCGCTGTCAGCTTCGGATACTAAAGAGTGCAGCGGCCGGAGCCCGACGCTGATTGGATTGCTAAACTCGTTAACCACGAAGGACACGAAGTTACACGAAGCATGAAATTGCTGGGACTTCCTTCGTGCCCCTTACTGTCCTTCGTGGTTAGTCTCGGACGCCACCCTTGATTGCTCCGCTTGAAATTCTTGTGCGGCCGAAGTAGTCTATTTTCCTGCTTATGATCGCCGTCCACTAATTCCGCAGCTTGCAGCTCTGAGCAAAACGCACGGAGAGGTGTGCGTTTCGTTCTCTTCCTGCTGATTACTGCTTTCTCAAATTCAGAAGGGATTCTCCTATGCAATTCGTGGATAAGGCATTCGCCCGCCGTCTTGAGGCCGGCGAGGAGATGCCGCAGGTGATGTATGCGCGCATTCTGGCGAAATGGAAGCCGCAGATCGGTGCGGACGAAGCGGAGATTTGTGGTGGTCATATGTCGTTCGCGGGCTTGGGCTCGCCGATCGGACGTGCGGGAGGAATGGGATTGGATCGTCCGTTTACAGCGGAAGATTTGGATCGCATCGAGGAGTTTTATAAAGCTCACGCAGCGCCATCGCAGGTGGATTTGTGTCCACTACACGATGCGGAAGTGTTTGCGATGGTGAAGGAGCGCGGATATTCGATTGCCGAGCTGAATAACGTGCTCTGTCGCAAGCTGGATGTGGCAGAGGAATCTCCGCCTGCACCTGCGGGCTGTGAGATTCGGCGCGGGACTCTGGACGATGCGGACAAAGCCTCGGCGCTGGTGGAGCGGGCGTTCTTTCCCGATGGCGCTCCGGAACCCTATCGGGGACTGCTGACGCCGCTGTATCAGATGGAAGGCGGGATTACGTTTATCGTGACCGTCGACGCACAAATGGCGTCCTGCGGCGCGGGGTTGGTGATCCCGGAGCATCGCGTGTTTGCTTTGTGCGGTGCAGGAACTGCGGTCGAATTCCGCAGGCGCGGGTTGCAGACGGCACTGTTACGCGCGCGCATGGCTGCCGCGGCCGAGGCTGGATGCGAATATGCGGTGGTGGTTACCCAGGGCGGGTCGGCGTCACAAAGGAATTGTGAGCAGCTTGGATTTCGGGTGGCTTACAGCAAGGTGACCGTCATTAAAGTTTAAGACCGCTTCACCACGGAGGCACCGAGGAACAGCAAATTTTCCCAGCGCTCTCGCCGCGCTGTTCGCACGAGTGCGAGCGGCGTCCCTCTTTTTTCCCAGTGCCTCCTCGCTGAAGCTCCTTACGCCGCAGTCTCGGCGAAGAAGGCTTCGATCTCGTTCACCTCTTCTTCCCGGAGGCGCACCTCACCAGCCCGCATGACTTGGTCTGCCTGCGGTGCATTGCGGGCCCCGACGATGGCACCGGTCACGGCCGGATGGTGCAGCGTCCAGGCGACTGCGACTTCCCCGGCAGAACAGTTGTGGCGTTTGGCTATCTCTCGCAGGCGGTCCACCAGTGCCAGATTGCGCGAAAGATTTGGTTCCGTAAAGTCAGGATGCCCCCTGCGCCAGTCGTCCTTGGGCAGGTTGGCGGCGCGCTCGCGGGTCATGGCGCCCGTGAGAAGGCCGGAAGCCATCGGGGAATAAACTATGACTCCAATTCCTTCGCGCAAGCAGTAAGGCAGAATCGCGTCTTCGATCTCGCGGTGGACCATCGAATACGGGGGTTGCAACGAAGTCACTGGAGCGATGGCCCGGGCTCGGCGTAATTGCTGTACGTTGAAGTTGGAAACTCCAATCCAGCGCACTTTGCCTTCGCGCTTCAACTCGGCGAGCGTCGACCATCCTTCTTCCAGTGCGGGGGAGTCCGGATCCGGAGGCCAGTGGATCTGGTAGAGATCGATAACATCGACATCAAGGCGGCGCAGGCTGTCTTCGACCTCACTGCGAATGGAATCGGCGCTCAGCACTGTTCTCACGTTACCCTGTGCATCCCAGCGCCGGCCGCACTTGGAAAAGAGGTAAGGCCGCGGACCGAACCAGTTTTTGAGGGCGCGGGCGACGACTTCCTCAGAGTGTCCCAGGCCGTAGACAGCGGCCGTATCGATCCAGTTGACGCCCAGTTCCAACGCGCGGTGAACGGCGGCGATAGAGTCGTTGTCGTCCTGCGATCCCCAGGCGAACTGCCAGCCTGAGCCGCCGACGGCCCAGGCTCCATAACCCACGGAAGTGATGTACAAATCGGAGTTGCCAAGCTTGCGGGTTTGCATTCCAATCTCCTATATAGAATTTGATTACGGTCGAGTCAGTCCAGCATCAGAAATTGAGCACCAGAAGATGCCGCGCCCGGCGCCAGTTGAAAGCTCGAAGGAGCAATTAATTGGCCAAAATTTTATTGTGATGAGATCAACGTAAGTCAGTGAAACAAATCTGTGAACAAGAAAACGTTCGATGACCAAGTTGGCGATGTCAGATGTCCATGGCAGAGGACGTGTCATTCCATTGACACCGGTCTCGTTCGTAGCGCGGGATCTGCCAATTCCGCTTCAGAATTGAAACGCAATGAATGTGGACGCGATTCGCGGATTTTGCCTGGCATTTCCCCACGCGACGGAGAATCTGCAGTGGGGCGATAATCTCTGCTTTAAGATTGGCGGCAAGATTTTTGTCATTCTTGGTCTGGACGACCCGCGGCTATGCTTCAAGTGCGCTCCGGAAAGATTCGCAGAACTGATTGAGCGCAAGGACATTCGTCCGGCGCCGTATGTCGGGCGCTACAAATGGGTTATGCTGGATCGGCTGGACGCGCTGCCGGGTGACGAACTGGAGGAGTTGATGGGGCAATCCTATGCGATGGTGGCGGCTAAGTCGCCGAAAGAGAAAGAGACGGGTGGAAAATCTAAGAGCCGGAAAAAGAAATCTTCAGGCCGACGCAAGAAGAGTCGTCACGGTAGTTAAAATTCTCCTCGGCGGTAAGAGTGTGCGGTCACTTGCCTGACACCTTCGCGCCAGAATTCACTGATTTGACTCGGATTGCCGCGGTCGGCTAGCCTCAAGAGTCCGCCTCACCCTGGGACAGCTCTACTGGCATGCGTTCCCCGCATAAATCATTGATTTTGCTATTGATGGCGGCTCTCACTTTGTGGGGAGCGGGCTTCGCGGTTGCTTCCGTCCACCCGGTTCACGCAGAGCACGCCATTGTGGTCAGCGTACACGAACTAGCCTCGCGAGCCGGGTCTGACATCATGCAGGCGGGAGGCAATGCTGTCGATGCTGCGGTGGCTACGGGGTTCGCGTTGGCCGTGGTGCATCCACCGGCGGGAAATCTGGGAGGCGGTGGCTTCATGCTGATCCGCATGGCCGATGGCAAAGTTCATTTCCTCGACTATCGCGAAAAGGCTCCCGCAGCGGCCAAGGCCGACATGTATCTGGACGCGCAGGGCAATGTCACCGAAGACGCCAGCGTGATCGGATACAAAGCGATCGGAGTGCCGGGATCGGTTGCAGGCATGGTTTACGCCGAGAAAAAATACGGCAAGCTTTCACTCCAGCAGGTGATTGCGCCGGCCATCCGGCTGGCACGCGACGGCTATGCACTGACTTGGCAAGAGGCGCACGATCTGCAGCACGACAAGTATTTGGGCAAGTTTGCCGAGTCGCGACGAATCTTCCAGCGCGACGGCAATTACTACAAGCCAGGAGAGATTTTCCGCCAGCCTGACTTGGCGCGGACTTTGGAGCGAATTGCTGAGAAGCCTGATGATTTTTATCACGGCGCGATGGCGCGAGAACTGGCTGCAGCGCTACAGAAGGGCGGAGGGCTGATCACCGCGGAGGATCTGACGCAGTACGAAGTCAAAGAGCGTGAGGCCGTCCGCGGAACGTATCGCGGGTATGAAATCATCAGCGCACCGCCACCCTCGTCCGGGGGAACGGTTTTGATCGAGTCCCTCAATATTCTGGAAGGGTATGACCTGGCGAGACTGGGGAACCGGTCGGCACAATCCATTCATTTCACGACCGAGGCCTTCCGCCGGGCATTCTTTGATCGAGCGGAATTCATGGGTGATCCGGACTTCTCAAAAATTCCCGTGGCCCAGCTCATCGACAAGAGATACGGCGCGGCTTGGCGCGAGTCGATTGATCCGGCGCATGCCAGCGCCAGCAAGGAATTGAAGCGGCCGGCCATTTTCAGCGAACTGGAACAGTACGCCGCCGCGCATCCGCAGCCGCTGGGCATACACGAGTCGCCGCACACCACACACTATTCCGTGGTCGATGCTGATGGGAACGCAGTGGCTGTAACCACTACAATCAATGACTGGTTCGGATCGCGAGTCACCGCCGAAGGCCTTGGCTTCTTGTTGAACGATGAGATGGATGACTTTTCAGCCAAGCCTGGTGTGCCGAATTCCGACGGGCTGATCCAGGGTGCGGCAAATGCTATTGGACCGGGGAAGCGTCCTCTGTCGTCGATGACGCCGACCATTGTTGTGCGCGATGGAAAAACGCTGCTGGTGTTGGGGTCGCCGGGCAGTTCGAAGATCATTACCACCGTGGCCAATGTTCTGATGGGCGTAGTCGATCACGGGATGAATATTCAGGAGGCGGTCAACGCGCCGCGCTTTCATCATCAGTGGTTGCCCGACGTGCTCAATGTCGAGCAGTGGTTTTCTCCCGACACGGCGAACGTGCTGCGACACATGGGATACAACGTGCAGATCGGGCTGCACGATGGAGCGGATGTGTCTCCTTATTGGAGTGACGCCGAATGTATTGCGATCGATCCCAGGAGCGGCGAGCGGCTGGGGGCAAGCGACGGCAGAAATGACGGAAAGGCAGTGGGCTACTGATGCTGAAAGCGGTTTCAACCTATTTGTATGTGAAGGAGCGGCTGCATCCGGGAATACTGGATGGACTGGTCCATTCGGTGCACTCGCCGCTGTATGCGGACTACGAGTGGGGACGCGCAGGGGCGCCGCCGGTGAACATCGCTTCCAGCGACCGGGCCGGCCGGGTGGACGCGATGGACGAGGTCAAGCGGGCGCTGGAAATTGCCGAGCAGATTCCGTTTCGTTTTCTGGTGCAGCATCTGGGGACGACCAACGAGAGCTTCGACGAGAAGAAATTCGAGGCGGCGATGACCTCGATCGAGCATCTGCGGGCATTCGCCAAGCCGTTAGGAGTGCGAATTTTGCTGGAGAACACTCCTAACGAATTCTCGACCCCAGAGCGTCTGGTCGAGATGATTCAGGGCGCGCATTTTGATGATGTCGGTGTGTGTTTCGACTTTGGCCACGCACACATGATGAGTTCGGTCAGCGAGGCTTTCGAGATCGTGCGAAAGCACGTTGCCTCGACGCACGTTCACGACAACGGGAAAGACAAGGATTCGCATCTGTGGCCGGGACAGGGAACGATCGACTGGAAAGAAGCGATGGAATTGCTGCGCTCCGCGCCCCAGACACCGCCGCTGTTGCTGGAGCTCGAAGCCGACGAGAAGGTAAACCCGCTGGAGAAGCTGGGGGCCACGTTCGAGAAGCTGGAGACGGCGTAAAAAACATTCACCGCCAAGATCGCAGAGGGCGCCGAGGGGAGAGGGCTCGACAGGCATGAGCTACGGCGGGGCCAATTGTGAAGAAAACAGAATAAATTCTCAGCGATCTCGGCGTGCTCGGCGGTAAATGAACTATCTAAGTTATGTCCTCACCTGTAACAACCATTGTAGAAATCGGGAAGCACGACGGACAAACCGTTACCATCCGCGGTTGGCTCTACAACCTGCGCGAGAGCGGGAAGCTGCTCTTCCCGCAATTTCGCGATGGTTCGGGCGTGATTCAGGGCGTGGTGCCCAAGAACGCGGTTACGCCTGAAGTATTTGACGCGGTCAAGACACTGACGCAGGAATCCAGCGTGATCGTCGAAGGAAAAGTTCGCGCCGACAAGCGCGCCCCCGGCGGATATGAACTCGATGTGGCCAATGTGCAGGTCATCCAGCGCGTGGCCGATTCGGATCCGTATCCCATCACTCCCAAGGAGCATGGCACCGACTTCCTCATGGAACATCGCCATCTGTGGGTGCGCTCCCAGCGTCAGGCGGCGATTCTACGAGTGCGCGCGGAGATCATCAAGGCGGCGCGCGATTTCCTGGACGAGCATGGCTTCACACTGACCGACCCGCCCATCATTACGCCGGCGGCATGCGAAGGTACAACTACACTTTTTCCCGTCGACTACTTCGACGATCAAGCCTATCTCACGCAGTCAGGTCAGCTTTACATTGAGGCCACGGCCATGGCGTTGGGCAAAGTGTATTCGTTCGGCCCGACCTTTCGCGCGGAGAAGTCGAAAACGCGCCGCCACTTGACCGAATTTTGGATGGTCGAACCGGAGATTGCCTATGGCACTCTCGATGACCTGATGGACCTGGCGGAAAATTTCATCAGCTTCATCGTGAAGCGCTGTCTGGAGCGAAGGCGCGTCGACCTGCAGACCATCGGGCGCGATGTTTCCAAGCTGGAGAAAATTGAACCGCCTTTTCCGCGGATCAGCTATGACGAAGCCGTGAAGAACCTGCAGGAAGGTCACGCCAAGGGTGCTTTGGAAGCGAAATTCGAATGGGGCGGCGATCTGGGCTCTCCCGATGAAACTTATCTGTCCGCGCAGTTCGACAAGCCGGTCATGGTGCATCGCTATCCGGCGAAGGTGAAAGCGTTTTACATGGAGCCCGATCCGCAGCGACCCGAGTTGGCCCTGTGCGTGGACGTACTGGCGCCTGAGGGTTACGGCGAAATCATCGGCGGGTCACAACGCATGGCTTCGCACGAATTGCTGCTGCAGCGCATTCACGAACATGGGTTGCCGGAAGAGGCGTTCAAGTGGTATCTCGACCTGCGCAAATACGGCAGCGTGCCGCATGGAGGCTTCGGCATGGGAATCGAGCGGGCGGTCGCCTGGATTTGCGGCCTGGAGCACGTGCGGGAAACAATTCCATTTCCGCGGACGCTGAATCGGCTTTATCCGTGAAGAAATTGAGGAAGTGGGTAATTTAGTAATTGGGTAATTTAGATCGGGTGCCAGCAGGATTTTCAATTTCCTCAATTACTAAATTTCCAAATTGCTCAATCGTTATCCAATCCTATGACCACAACATTAAGTGCTACCAACATTACGCCCAAGAAGATTCGTGTGATCGGCGTGCCGCTGGACCTTGGCCAATCCCGACGGGGTGTCGACATGGGGCCTTCGGCGGTGCGCGTGGCCGGGCTCGAAGCGCGGCTCGAGGCGTTGGGACACGAGGTAGAGGACGGCGGCAACGTCGCCGTGGCCATCCCCGAGCAGAAAAAAGAGGGAGACACACACGCCAAATATTTGAAGGAGATTACGGCCACGTGCACCAAGCATGCGGAACTGGTCATCAAGACTCTGGAAGCGGGAAAAATTCCCATGACGCTCGGGGGCGACCATTCGGTTGCGGCAGGTACGGTCGCGGGAGTAGCCGAGTTTTATCGCCGCCAGAATCAGCGTATCGGTCTTATCTGGATTGACGCGCATACCGACATCAACACTCCGGAAACCTCGCCCAGCGGGAATGTGCATGGAATGCCGCTGGCCGCGCTGATGGGATTAGGTCCGGACGAGCTGTCGAATATCTTCGATTTTTCTCCGAAGGTGAAGCCGGAGAACTGTGTGCTGGTTGGGGTGCGCGACATCGACGCAGTCGAAAAAGAAAATGTTCGCCGCGCCGGCATCGGGGTGTTTACCATGCGCGACATCGACGAGCGGGGCATGCGCACAGTGATGGAAGAGGCGCTGCGCATGGCCGGACGCGGGACGGCCGGTTACCACATCTCGCTCGACATGGACTGGATTGATCCCGAAGATGCGCCGGGCGTGGGCACGCCGGTGCGTGGCGGCGCAACGTATCGCGAGGCTCATCTGGCAATGGAGATTATTGCCGACCACGGGCGCATGCTGAGTTTCGAGATTGTCGAAGTGAATCCGGTGATCGACGAACACAACCGCACGGCGGACCTGGCGGTCGAATTGGCACTCTCGGCGTTTGGGAAGAAGATTCTGTAGCGGATCGAGGAATCAATCCTGCGATTGACGTTAACTTGGTCCGCGTCCACATTGAAAGTCATGAAGAAACTTCGCGTCGGCATTCTTTTCGGCGGTCGCAGTGGGGAGCATGAAGTCTCGCTGCTTTCGGCCGCGTCCGTTCTCAACGCTATCGATAAGAACAAGTATGACGTTGTGCCGATCGGCATCACCAAGGAGGGGCGCTGGGTAACGGCCGGGGATGCTGAGAACTTGCTGCAGGGGAGAGCGCTGGGCAAGCTTCCCACACAAGACCATCCTACACATGCACTTCGCGCGGGCGACCCTGAGGCTACGCCGGGGGCGGCTGTGCTGGCCAATGGCGAATCCGTTGTTGTGCCGCCGGAGCCCGTGCACAAGCAGAGTGGCATGGTGCCTTTTCAAACTGATGAGGCGCTCACGCGACGGGCCAGCGATCGCGCTATTAACGTGGACGTAATTTTCCCTGTGCTGCACGGCACGTTTGGCGAGGATGGGACGATTCAGGGACTGCTCGAACTGGCGGACATCCCTTATGTTGGCGCCGGAGTGCTCGGATCGGCGGCGGGCATGGACAAGGATGTGATGAAGTCATTGTTCATTGCGGCGGGGATTCCGATCGTGAGGCATGTTACGATTCTGCGGCGCGCGTGGGAGAAAGAGCCGAAAAAAGTTCAGAAACTTGTGGAGAGCAGGTTGAAGTATCCCGTGTTCGTGAAGCCGGCAAATCTGGGATCGTCGGTCGGGATCAGCAAGGCACACAACCGCAAAGAACTTGGTCCGGCGATTGAAGAGGCTGCGAAATTCGACCGCAAGATCGTCATTGAACAGGGCGTCGGAGGTAAGAAAAAGAAGGCGCGCGAAATCGAGTGTTCGGTGCTGGGTAACGATGAGCCGTCGGCGTCCGTCCCAGGCGAGATTGTTCCGGGCAAGGAGTTCTACGACTACACCGCCAAGTATCTGGATGAAGGCTCGCAGTTGATCATTCCCGCAAAGCTGAGCAAGGCCGAAACGAAGAGAGTGCAGGAACTGGCGGTGCAGGCATTCAAGGCGGTGGATTGCTCCGGCCTTGCCCGTGTGGACTTTTTGATGGAACCTGGCGATGGGAAAAAGAAGCGGAAGATCTATTTGAACGAGATCAATACCATGCCGGGATTCACGGCGATCAGCATGTATCCGAAGCTATGGGCAGCGTCGGGATTGGCGTATCCGGATCTGATCCATCGCCTGATTCAGCTCGGGTTGGAGCGGCATGAGGATAAGAAGAAGAACCAATACAGCCGGTAGGATGACCGGAGCGCTCGCAACGCATTAGGACCGACAACAGCCGCGGGTCCTCAGTGCACTTTGTGGATTGAGTCCTTGTGTGCGAAAATTCCGCGACATTTCTCGGAGGAATGAATGAAGCGTCTTTTGCCCGTTTCGCTGTGCGTGCTCGCCCTCACTCTGTCCGGCTTCGCGCAAGTTAAGAAGCCGTCCATGAAGAAGTCCGCCGCCGGAGCCGCTCCGGACAAAGCCTACATGCAGAAGATTTGGGACGGCTGGTCAACTATGGACCCTGCGAACGTCGCTAAGTTTTACGCGACCGGGCCGCACACGTTCTTCGATATCGCGCCGCTTAAATATGGCAGTTGGGACGAATACCAAGCCGGGGTGAAAGGCGTGCTGGCGGGGTACAAGAGCGCCAAGTTCACCGTCAACGACGATGCCGCAGTCCATCCGCAGGGTGACGTGATGTGGGGCACAGCCACCGTCAAGGAAGAGATGACGACGAAAGCGGGAAAGATTGAGATGGGCAACTTCCGCTGGACGGCGATCTGGGCGAATGAAGATGGCAAGTGGCTGATCGTCCATGAACACGTTTCTGTGCCGCTCCAGTAGCGCGTCTTGTGGGATGGGCACGTTCTACCCATTTTTCAGTACGCCTTGGCGAAGAAGTAAACAGTCATGGCGGCGCCGACTAGGACCACAAATACGCGGATCCACGCTTGCGGCAACTTCTGGGCGTAGTGCGCGCCCACGTATCCGCCGATGATTCCGCCGGCGATCATTATGATCCCGTGCTTCCAGTAGATTGCCTTCGCCACAATAAAAGCCACGACGGCAACTCCGTTGATCACGAATCCCATCACGCTTTTCAAAGCGTTCATGGCGTGGATATCTGTCATGCCAAGAGCGGCCAGCATGGCCAGCATCACGATTCCCATTCCTCCGCCGAAGTAGCCTCCGTAGACCGCAACTGCTAACTGGAAAAGCGTCGCTGCCGCGAGAGCCGATGTGGTGGCCTCATGGTCGAGGATCGACTTGCGTCCTCCGGCGAGTTTCTTGCCGAAGGCGAACAACAGCGTGGCTCCCAGCGTGAGCCACGGAAGTACCAGCATGAAGGTGTGAGCCGGCGTCTTGAGCAGCAGGAAGGCCCCGGCCAATCCGCCAACAAGACTGGCCGCCAGGAGTGGCATCATCACCTGTCGAGGAACATCGAGTCGCTCGCGATACGCGCCACCGCTGGCGGCAGCAGCAGTCCATAAAGCGATGGTGTTCGTCGCATTTGCGGGAATGGGCGGCACTCCGGTGAAGAGCAGCGCCGGGAATGCAATAAAGCTGCCTCCGCCAGCGACCGAATTCAGAGCGCCGCCTAACACTCCGGCAAAAAAAAGAAAGACGGCCGATTGCAGGTTCAAACATTCAGGTGTATCAGAAAGAGCCTTCGACCGCCAATTGCGGCGCCAACCTTTCTAGCCCTACAAGAATCAGCCGACAAACGCGCATCGTTCCATACAAGACACATCAACTGTGTTCCGAAGTTGGAGACGAATGCACTGCAGCTATTTGCTACCGAAAATGATTACGCTGAGTCCAAGGCAATGTGACAGCAATCGAATACTTCATGGAACTTTCAGAGGGGCAACCGCGTAGCAGTGAAAGTGAGCAGGGCCGGTTTCGGTGAAGCTGGCCAGACTTCTGGCACGACATTTTTGCGGGGTTCTGGGGATTCTCTCACACTCGGTTTGGCGGCCCAGGTGAGAAAACCCCCATCAAGGCAGCACAAAACTGGCTCGTGGGCTCAGCTCTGTTCTGCGCAACCCCAGCGGCTGCATTTTAGGCGATTCGTGAAGAAAGACAAAGTTCTTTTTTCACGCTGGTCGTGAGCCGGGCCGCCCCAACCGCTTCCCGACGTATTCTCGGGAAAGAAAAAAAGGAGCAGCTATGAAGTTCGCGACCGTTTCGAAGAGTGTGATGCTGGGGTTGGCTCTACTGTTGGCCTCAAGCGCGTTTGCAGCGACGAAGGGCAGCTTGCAGATCAGTCATCCCGTAACCGTGAACGGAACCCAGTTGAAGCCGGGCGACTACAAGGTTGAATGGGATGGTAGCGGCCCCAATGTGGAAGTGAGCATCCTGCAAGGCAAGAACGTAATTGCCAAGACACAGGCGCACGTGGTGGATCTGAACACCGCCCCGGATAGCAACGCGGCCGTTATCCGGAACAATAGCGATGGCAGTGCGTCTCTGTCGGGAGTCCGCTTTGGTGGCAAGAAGACCGCCCTGGAATTCGGCGAGGCCAGCGACGGCATGCAAGCGGGATCGAGCAAGTAAGAGGCAAGCGATTGGAGTAGTGATGGGGGAGCACGAAGTGTGCTCCCTTTTTGTTTGCTATCGGGCTGAATTACAAGTCCGTCGCGTCGGAGTTAAGCGTGAATCTATTGAGCTGATGTCTTTTCCTGTTCAGCATTGAGGTGCACACTGCTACCACCGCTGACTTTCAGTTTCCGTTCCCAATCTTTGAATCCAGTTTTCTTTACCGACACCGTGTGGTTACCTTCTGTGACCTGAACATCGGAAGGCGTGTTTCCGACGAAGCTACCATCAACTTCGACGTCAGCACCCGGTGGGTTGGACTCTAGCACCAGCTTGGCAGACACGAGGCCGGCATCTTGGCGAGACCCGTTTGTTGCAGTGCTTTGTAGCGACCCAGCACCTGGTACATCCTGATGAAATCTCGCGAATTCCAGCTTCATGTCTCCGTTCACATAGGCAGTGATCTCCGTCCCTTTCGGAATGCTTATGTCCTTGCCGTGCATGAACAGGAAAAATGGTGCCGCCGGAAAGAACACGATGCTCGTCGCTACCATCCCGCCTACCATGCCGCCCGTGTGACCGCCGCCTTTGACATCCTTTACCGCTCGCAGCGCTGCTTTCTCGCCACTAACCAGCTTCACATAATCGATGTTGATGTCGAGTTTTCCGCCTCGAGCCATTCTTCTCTTGCCCTGAGCTTCCGTGACCGTCGCGAAGGCCAGTCCGCCTTTTGGAATGACAAGAGTATTGTTCACGCTGATATCATCCAAGACCTCAAAGTCTACATTATCGCCCGTGTGTGCATCAGCCGAAGAAACAGTTCGATTGATCCGCAGCCTTACGGGCGTTCCTTCTTCAAGCACGAATCCTTTCGTTGACGTAAAGTTCGTGGTCGGCGCGGCTTGCTGCTGTGCCGGTTGTTGCGTCGTCGAGGAGGCGGCAGATTGGGACGCCGAGGTTTGAGATACCGAAGCGCAGGATATAGACAGCAACGCAAGTGATAAAGACAGAGACCTTTTCAAAGCGGCCCTCCGGTCACAAGAAATCTTCAGGATGTTGGGGGAAAAACCCGGGAATACGCCATTATCCTCTTGGCGGGGACGATGTCAATCCAAATCTGCGGATATATTCGTCGATGCGCAAGGATCACACGCGGTTTTCGTCACACAGGCACCGCGGGGGCTAAAGCCAGTCTTGAGGCGTGGGCTTTGACGACACGGCTGAAGCCGGGCCCTGATACGAAGCTATAGGGCTGAAGCGAATTTACAGTGCTGATACGAACCTACGAGCCCCGATATGAACCTACAGGTCTTGATATGAATCTCCCGGAGCAACGCATTCGCTTTCCCAGATTGAAACTCAGGAAGGTACTAGCTCTCATTTGCTTGACGGTCGTCACATCAAATTCACTCTTTCGGGCAGAGATTCGTATCAGGGCACGCCTTCAGGCGTGCCGAAACGAGCGAGAAGAAAGAACCAGGCTTTAGCCCCTGCCTTATGGCCATTCCGCTTCGTTGCGGGGATCCGGTGCGCTGGCAACTGACGCCGGCAGCCAGCCCTCAATACTTCGGAACTCTTTGGATCCGCTAGCACTAACTGGGGTACCTTCGCCCGCGGCATCCCGGCGCTGAACGGGGGCTAAAGCCCGTCTCCCAGTCACGGGCTTTGACGGCACGGCTGAAGCCGTGCCCTGATACGAAGCTATAGGGCAAAGACGAATTTACAGCGCTGATAAGAGCCTACGAGTGCTGATACGAACCTACCAGCGCTGATATGAACCCACAGGTCTTGATACGAACCTTCCAGAGCACTGCATTCACTTTCCCGTATTGAAACCTCAGGAAGGCACTGGCTCTCGTCGTGTGACGGTCGTCACATCAAATCCATTCTTTCGGGCAGAGATTCGTATCAGGGCATGCCTTCAGGCATGCCGAAAACAGTCCGAAAAAGGGGCCGGCTTTAGCCGCTGCCTTATGGCCATTCCGCTTCGTTACGCCGACCCGGTGCGGGCTACTGCCGGTGCTCGTACATTCTTCGTCACGTCATCGATCTGGGAAAAGAGCAACCTACTTCAGTCGGATCGATCCGCGCGGCTATTCGTGCGCGTCCTCTATGACTATCGGGCGCAAGGGAAGTTCCGTTTACACGAATTTGTGGTCATGCCGGATCACTTTCATCTTTTGCTCACCGTCGAATGCGGCATGACCATCGAGCGTGCCGTTCAGTTCATCAAGGGAGGGTTTGCTTTCCGTGCGGGCCGCGAGTTGGGCTTCAGCGCGCCCGTCTGGCAGAGAGGGTTTTCGGAAGTGCGGATTCTGGATGCTGATGCATTCCTGAGATCCGGGGACTATATCCGCAACAACCCGGTCGTCCGGCATCTGGTTTCGGCGGTAGAGAGCTATCCGTATTCTTCGGCCCATCCAGGATTTGATACCGATGTGACGCCGCAGGGGCTAAAGCCCGCCTTCCAAACATCCTTTAGCGGCACGGCTAAAGCCGTGCCCTGATACGAATCGCTATCGTGCGGATACCATCAGCATCGTACGAATCTCTAGCAGCGGGGGGCAATTGATACGAACGCGCAAAAAAGGGGGCGCTCACGCGCTTCATCAACTGTAAAACTGAAAATGGAAGACTGATCTACCCTCAATACTTCGGAACTTCGGAACTTTTGGATCCACGCGCTCGGCCCAGGCGTTGATTCCGCCGTCATATGACTTCTCCAGGTTGAGGAGTGGCTGGAAGCCACGCCCCTTCAAAGCGTCCAATGTTTCCACCATCAATGTGCCGGGCAACACATTAAGAGTCACTTTCCTGAAAGCGTCCGATGTCGGATTCAGGGTCGTAGGTGACGTAGCGGATGAGATTCTTGAGGTAGCGCAACAACGTATTGACATTCGTGGCATACCAGCAGCAATGAATCATTTCGGGGGAGAAGCCGCAGATGAAGTGGAGCTCCGCCAGTGTGGCGGAGGATTGGCTGAGAATCGCCGCGGCCATGCGGTGGTTGCCGTCCAGAATCGTGAGCGGTCCTCTCTCGTCCACTCCAATCAGCAAGACGGTGGGGTTCACAAGATTTTCCGGCAGCGAGTCGCTTAAAAGACGAAGCTTGCGGAAGAAATCGTCGTCGACCGCGTCTTCCAGTTTCATACGGATACGTTCCACAACATCCATCAGATAGAAGTTGCCCTGTGCTATGCGGCGCCACTGGGCCCTGGGGAAAAACCGCATCCGGGCCAGATCCTCAGCTTTCAGATCTACCTCAAACCACTTGGTCTCGGCGGGAAGTTCGCGCCACATGGGACCTCGCCGCAGGAATAGCAGAGCACGACGCAAGGCATTCTCCCGGGAACTGCTAAGGTCGGGTTGCATGACAAGCCGGTTGAACTCGCTGCGGTATTCCTTGAACTCGGGATGATGAAATTCGCTTCTCAGAAATTCCGCAATTACCTCTTCTTCGGTCAGAGGGCGGAGCAGTCGAATACTGCTGTAGCTGCCAAGAGCCTCGGGGGCCAGCCGTTGCCGAATCAGCGGAATCATGAGCACGATGAGCAAAACAATCATGAGCAGCAGCTGGACAACGATTACCTGATGAAGCGTGTGGTGGAAGATGTATATCCCCAGGGCGAGCGCCCCGCTGAAGGCGAGCTGCATCCAGCTGGTGTTTGCGATCTTGCGGGACATTTCGTAGGTAATGATCACCGAGCTTAAGGAGTAAATGCCGGTGGTGATGGCGTAGAGGATCAGTAGTCCTGCCAGGCCGCCGTAGTGGGCCAGTTCGAAGTGAGCTCCGAACAGGATCTTCCACAGAAAATTCGGAATCATCCGCAAGCCGCCGATCAGCACGGCGAGAATGAGAAGGACGAGCGACAACGAAGTAAATAAGACGGAACTGCCCTCACGCTCGTCCCCGGCCGCGCCCGCAGAGACTGGGAACATGGTATTCACTACGGACCAGGCGCACATATTGACCAGCCGCCCGACCAGAGCGACGGCGGCGTAGATTCCGGCTTCGTCGGGAGGAAAGAAGTGCTTCACCAGGACGATATCGAAGTTATTGATGACAGTCTGGCCGGAGAAAAAAGTAATCGCCTGCAGTCCCTCGAGGAAAGGAATGGAGATTCCGCGCCAACGGAAGGAAGTCACGCTCGGGCTGGGAAGGGCTGTGAAATAGGCGACGATCACTGCCAGCACACTGGCTAGGACCGCGCCTTGTACGCCGAGGCCGAGTGCAATCAGGATGAAGGCTCCGACCAGACGAACTACACCTTCGAGCATGAAATTGAGTGCCAGAGGACCGAAGGCGTGGACCCCCTGGATATAACCGCGCCGCACACCAAGGGGTACATAGAAGGCTATTCCTAATGCCAGCAGCGAAATCAGAACCGGGTCGGGAAGGTTCAAGTACCGTGTCAACAGATGTTTTCCCAGAAACAACAGGAGTCCGATGGTGATTCCGGCCAGCCATGCGCGCTGATGTAAGCTGGCGAAGACTGAAGCTTTTTCGTCCGGAGAACTTGTCTTCGCTACGTATTTTGCGCAAACGACTTGAAACGAAAGCGTGATCGCGGACAACAGCATGAGCAGGGTGTAGACGGCGGTCGCGTGCGCAAATCCGGTGGGGCCGAGCAGCCGGGCCGTGGCTACGTTGTAGATCAGGTTAGTGACGCCGACGAGTCCGGACCCCGCCAGCAGTGTCAGACTGCCTCCGAGCAGCTGAGACTTCAGCGTCTTGGCCGGCGTCGCCGGGGCGGCGGGCTTGTCAATCGGCTTCTCGCCGACCGAGGAACTGTCTACGTCGCTTGGCGTTGGGAGGTTCATCCTATATCGCTCGGCTGTTCATCGATATTCTCAGGCAGTCCTTTAGAACAAAGTGAAATGCACCACCGGAAGGAGAGTCGTCGTTTGGCCCGATCCGCCAAAGTTGTAGAACGTTTGCTGCTGTACACCAATGGAAAATCGGAAGGGGTAGGCGATGGGTATCTCGCCGGTTCCGTCCTTCATATTTCCTCGGACCGGGCGTATGTAAGAGACCAGGAACTCACTCTGCGCGTTGTCGTACTGATGATACCCGGCGCCGCGGGAGAGCAGGAACGATCCCTGCACGCTCCAGCGCGGGGTGGCGCGAAACTCGAATCGCGCACCAGGAAGAAATGCCTGAGCGATGGCGTACTGCCTGCCTTGTACTCGCCAGGAGCGCAAATACTCGGCCAGCACAGCGGCCGTGAATCGGTTGCCGAACTTGCGCTGGAGTCCGATATAGCTTGAAGTATTGAAGTACTCCTCAATCCGCGGGCGGAAAAGGAGGTCGCGAACCGAGTATCCGGTCAGCAGAGAAGTTCTGCCCCAGGGTCTGCCCACGGTGAACTCGAGAGTGGCACCGACATCTCGAGAGTGGAGATTCTGATCGGTGAATGGTCCGGTCTCGTGGATGGCGCTGGCGTTGATGGAGACCCAATTGAAGAATGAACTCGTCGAAACATACAGAAACTGGCGGAACAGATTCTGGTTCATGAACAGAGGCGAAATGGTGTCACGGCGGATGGTGTACTGAAGTCCGCCATTGAACGCGATGGTGTTAGAGCCGAAGTGGAGAACTGGTGTGATGCCGCCATTGAAAAGTGTGTCGAAAGTGTGCCGAGGTTGAACCACATTGATGCTGGGGAATAAGTACCGGCCCGTGGTTAGACTTTCTCCTACGAACCCCGAGATCACGGGTATGTGGTCCAGATGTATACGATAGTGCGATTCCGCGAGGTTCTGAAAATTACGCCGCGGCGGCGGGAGCAGCGCCGGATTGGTCACGTTCAGAATCTTCGCGTCCAGCGTGTAAACGTTGATGTCTTCCAACTGCGGAGAGAAGGACGCTTCCGGGAAGATACTCAACTTCTGGTTGATCTGACGTCCTTCCTGGCCCGCGAGTTCATATTGCGCGGTCTCGGCCGTCCCTTGGTCCTCCTGTCCGGCGACGGAGCTGGCCTGCGCGAAGGCCGAAAGCGCGTGCACCGTATCCTGACGCTGGCGATATAAGTTCGCCGATGCCATCATGTAGTCGTAATCGTCGCGGAAATCTTCTGGCGAGCCCAGGCTGGCCAACTCCGTTTCGGCTTTACGAGTCTCTCCTTCCGCCAGGTAGGTATTGGTCAGACCGATCGTAACCGTCCGCGAATTCGCACCTGCCAGTTTCGCCTTATCGAAATAAGTTTCAGCCAGATCGAAGTCATGCATGGCCAGGAAAATGTTGGCTGCCTCCAGGATGTCCTCAGGCGTGACCGCCGAAGAATCGACGCGCGCTTCGGCAAATCCCAGGGCGATCTGGCGTCTGGCGTCGTCAAAGCGATCCTGCCGCAGAAAAACTTGAGCTACTGCCAGGCGCACTCCCAGGCGATCGCCTTTCGGAGCATCCAAGGCGCGCGAGAAACGTTGCATGGCGGCATCGCGATCGCCGAGGGTCAGTAAGGCATCCCCGGTGGCGACCAGGATGTCGACTTGATCTTTGCCGTACTGCTCGGCCATCTGGATGTCACGCAGTGTTTCTTCTCGCGCACCGGCCTTGGCATGGACTCGCGCTTTCAGGGCATAGATCGCCGGATCGGTGGGGGCTAACTTCTGCGCAACCTCGAGAGACGCAATCGCTTGTCCGTAGCGGCGCATGCGGAACAGCGTGTCAGCATAGGCAAGCTGAGTTGGAAGATCGTTCGGTGTTTCCGCCAAAGCCAGCCGGTATTCGGGCTCGGCGTGAGCGAAGTCCTGTTCCTGGCGATACGCTTCAGCGCGGGCCAAGTGCCAGGAATGAGATTTTCCAAGAAGTTTCTGAGCGGCGTCCAAATGGGTGAGAGCTGCCTTGGGACGATGCAGTTGCAGGTCAGCGTAGGCCAACCCGAGGTGGGCTTCCGGGTAGTCAGGTTGCAACTGGAGAGCGATCTGAAAATCCTGGGCCGCTTTTGCGCCTTCGTGAAGGTCATTCAAGACGAACCCGCGGCTTTCATATCCAGTCGCCATCTTCGGATCGCGTTCCAGAGCGCGGGTAAAATCGGCCAGCGCCTCGTGCAATTGGCCATTGTGGACATGGACGTAGCCCTCGATCAGAGGAAGATCTTTGTCGTTGGCGAGAATTGGATCGTACTTTTGTACCAGCGCCATGGCTTCCTCGTACCGGCCGAGGTAGAAGAGGTCGTAGGCGAGATAGTCCACACCTTCGCGGTCGTTGGGAAGTTTCTCGAGAACCTCATAGCCAAGTTTTGCCGACTCGGCGTAGTCGCCTTTCAGCGTTAAATAGCGCTCGCGCTCGCGCTTGACCTGCGGGCTGTCATTCGCAGTACCGGCGGCGCGATCGAGCCAGCGTTTTGCCAGATCGAGGTTGTGCGACTCCAGCGCGGCGTTTGCGCCTCCAGCGACAATTAGAGGATTGCCTGGCATTCTCTGATATGCGTTTTCGTAGTGTGACTCTGCCGAACGAAAGCTTCGTTCGGACGCATACAAATCTCCGAGAGCGAGGTATGGACCGTAGTCCTTGGGGTGTGCAGCGGCGGCCTGGGTGAAGTAACTTTCCGCGAGCTTCGTGTCTCCCTTGTCACGAGCCAGGTATCCCAGGGATGCCAATGCATTTCGGTTCTGGTGGTCTAACTCCAGAACTTTGGCGAAGGTGTCGCGAGCGGCGTCCTTTTGGCCGAGCTTCCACTGCAGGTTTCCGTAATTCAGAAGCGAACTTACGCTGGAAGGAGCGAGCGCCAGAGCTTCTTTCAGGTCCTTGTTGGCGGCGTCGAGGTTGCCGGATGCTGCCTCGATTGCGGCCCGTAAGCGCAACATTTCCGCGCGTCCTGACTGCGGAACGTTTACCTGATTAATTTCGGCGCTTGCCGCATCCAGTTGCTGCTTCGCCGCGGCCCGATCGTCCTGGCGCACGTCAATCTCATAAAGATTGAGACGCAGCTCGATCGGGTAGAGAGGGCCTTCAGAAACACGCTTGGGAAGATTCTGCAGGGCGAGATTGTATTCTTTGCTTGCATCCGCGAGGCGGTCCTCGGACTCGGCATTAGCGCCCAGGATGGCGTGCAGGCGGTAATTGTTCGGATCGATCTGCCGCGCCTGGTCCAGGAAAGGACGAGCCTTGTCGGGTTGACCAAGATTGACCCAGGCCTGAGCCGCACTCAGCAGGAGCCCGATATTGCCTTTGGCGCTCTTCGCCACACGCGAGTAAAGGTTTGCGGCTTCCTGTTGCTTTCCTGCGACTTGATAGGTGTACGCCAACTCCGCCTGGACGTCGACGTTTTTCGAGGGAAGGGCCTGCAGTGTGGATATCGCCAAATCGTATTGGCCCTGATCGCGATATTGACCGGCAATGGCGCGCAACACTTCAGGATCTTTGGGCGCGAGGTTCTTGGCCCGCGTCAAATAGCGGGAGGCTTCCTCGGGCTGATTCAAACGTTCGTAGGCGTGAGCGATAAGCAGGGCAGTGTGCGCCGTGGGGCTCACTGTCTCCGCACGCTGCAAAAAATCCAAAGAACGTTTCGGGTCGGAGTTGAGGAGCAGTTCGCCGGCTAGCTGAAGGCTGCTTGCGTCCTTGGGATTTGCATCCACTACGCGCCGCAGTAGTTGCTCCGCTTCGGCATCGCGTCCCATCTTGGCGTAGGTTTGCGCTAAGCCCGCGAGACCTCCAAGCGAGTTGGGCTTGAGCTGCAGGCCGCGATTGTAGGCGTCGACGGAAACCTGGTAACGCTCATTCAAACGCGCTGCGTAGCCTAAAAGAAACCACAATTCAGCATCTTGAGGAGCCGACTTAGCAGCGCGCTCGGCGAAGGCCATGGCGGCCGCGTAGTCATTTCTTTTCAATGCGGCGTCGGCAGCCCGCGCCTGACGGGCGACGTCGATGCTCGATCCCCAGCCAATGGTGTTGCCCTGGGAACTGTCGTTGGTCGAGGGTTTCTGTTTCTGGCTTGAGGGCTTAGAAGTGCCGCCCTGCTTGTCGACCTCGTAGGTCTGACCCAGGGCGGAACTCAAAAGAACCACGACGATGCAAAAGCTCGCGAGCGGAAGTCGGCTTTTCACGTAGTCACCACGGTTTTGCAAGCATTCGGGGATACCTCCCGCATCACATCTATTTCTGCGGTGTATTTCAGATGCCACTCAGCCCGTTATGGCTGCTTTACCGGGGAAATCGGCTGGCGGCTGGAAACCCCAGCCCTCGGGCGGAGGCGAAATAGGGATAAACCTTAGAGCGACTTTAGGAATCGAATTCGTTGCTACGGGCACTGGAGCACACAATAGTGAGTACTGACGAAGGTTACTCTCGTCCAATTCCGCTTCTCGCGATTGTTCTGGTGGCGCTGGCAGTGCATGGAATGAAAAGTGGTTCGCAGGGTTTTCACAAACCACCTACCCGCCACTGACGCATCAGTGGATCGCCCTGCTATCGAATGTAGTCGGTCTGAAAATGGGCTACATGGTGGTGCAGCTCATAGCCGTCCTGCTTTTGCCGGTAGGAGTGTTTCGATTTGCCAGGATTTGGGTTGAGGATCGTGCGGCGAGTTATGCGGCGCTGGGCAGCGTTTTTCTTGGGGCGCTAGCATTCCTCGTCTACCAGGCAGGGCAGCTGGCGACGGTGGCTTCGGCGGCGCTCTACTTGAACGCACTTCCCTACTTCTACGAGTGGATCACTGAGGCCTCCGGCCGTTCTCTGATTAAGGGCATTGCGATCAGTTGGGCAGCGGCCGCGGCGCACCACGTAACTCTCATCTTCGGTGTAGTGCTTTTCGCCGGCCCGGTACTCTGGGTGGCGTGGGTAGACGCTCGGGATGAGCGTGTAGCAGGGTCGGTCGCAGGAGTATTTTCGCGGGCAGTTGTGTTTGGCGTGGTCGTCGCCCTCGGGGTTGGAGTGATCCTTCTGCCTTATTGGCTGACGATCATTCAGCATCCGATTCACCAGATTCCGATTCCTCATGACAGCCGCGCCAATTTCTTGCTGAACCCCGTCACGGCGGTCAACTACTTCGTCATCCCGTACGGAGCTTTGATCCTGGCGCTGCCGTTCATTCTGATCCGCGGCTCTTCGTCCCGCCGGTTGCGGCCGTTGCTGTTCGGCTTCTGGCTGACGTTTATCTTTGGACTAGGCGGCACGACACCTTTACCCAAGTTGCTGCTGGGCCGTGCCTTCGACATTTTGACCTTCGAACGGTTCACCTTCTGGGCGACGCTAATGGCCATGCCGATCGTTGGTATGGTCGCGGTGGAACTGTTGGATCGCTTCCGAGCCAAGGCTGCTGTGGGACTGTCGCTGGCGGCCGTTACTACGTTGGGATTGGCACTGGCGTGGCTCACGGCGAATCCGTTCCGGCCCACCTCCACCGCAGATGTTGAACCGGTGATCGCGTTTCTCAACCGCGATGGCCACGATGCGTATCGCTATATAACTTTGGGTTTTGGAAGCGAACTGGCAAAAGTCTCGACTTACACCAGTGCGGGCAGCGTGGATGGAGACTACAACTCTGCCCGTCTGTTGCCGGAAATGACGAGCTACGGCTCGGCCCAGCTTACCAATGCCAAGTTCTACGGCGCTGCGGGAATGGCATCTCTTCGCTCGATTCTGGGCCACGCTAACCGCTACGGGTTGAAATACATTTTTGTTCACGACTCGTACTACGAGCCCTTGTTGACCTTTGCAGGCTGGAGAAAAATCGAGACTTTCGATAATGGGGCGATCACCGCCTGGTCCAAAGACGACGTGCCGCCAGCTCACAAGATTGAATCCGACGCTGTCCCAGCGCCGTGGGAAGGGCTGCTTTGGGGCACAGTGCCGATCGGCGTGAGTTTCCTCGCGATTTTCCTAGAATTGTTGTTGCCCGTGGGACGCCGCGTGCCGGTGCCGGTTGAGGTGCCTGCGGAAGGACACTACGCCGCCTGAGGAACGAAAATTAGGAACGAAAATGAAGATTATTCTGCCAATCATTCTTGTCGCGGTAACCGCGGGGCTTATGGTTCTCGCGGTCTTTGGAGTTGGCCAGGCTAGCGGAGGCGTCGCTACTGGGACGGTTATGCCAGGCTTCAGTGGTCCTGCGAAGGCCGATACTCCGGAAGGATCGGCGACGAATTTCCTGACTGAAGTGCAGCGCCGGAACTGGGGCCGGGCCTACGCGGCGCTGTCGAAGACGAGCGCAGTTGACCAACAATCGTTTACGCAGGAATGGACGGGATCCAATGGGGGCCTGCGTACATTCTCGAGTTTAGAGAAATTCGACGTGCGCCCCATGCACGCCACGGAGGCCGATGCCGATATGCGCGTTCGCCTGCATTGGACGACGCCGGTCGGGCCGGTCGAGGAAGTCCGCGACTTTCACCTGAATCACGAAGCGGACGGTTGGAAGATTGTCTGGCACAAGATGCAAATGCCCAGCGTTCCCGCCCAGGTAGTTCCCGTTACCTATTTGCGCTGGGATCTGGTAAGCGGCGGCGCTGACGACGAATGGGGCTCGCACAATGTGGACGCCCCACGGGTGCGAATCATTTCCATGAATGCAGTTGACTCCGCCGAGGGCTCGGTGGTGATGGGAGAAGTAGTAAACGAAGATACCATCCCGGCGTTCGTGAACGTCAACGCCACGCTCGTGGATGCGGCGGGAAATGCGATCGACGACGAGAGCAGCTTCGACAAGATTGCGCACGTGTTGTTACCCAAGCAGGTTTCCCCGTATCGCGTCGACTTTCCGAAGATCAGCTTGAAGAACGTGAAGAACGTTCGCATGGATGTGAAAGTGACGCTGGTCCCGGCGTCGGCGGACCCGGTCATTGGGGTGATGAATCAGAAACTCGATCCCGACGCGCAAGGCAAAACCGTATTGCGTGGAGAGTTGCTGAACCAGAGCGGCCAAACCGTGAATATTCCGCACGTGATTGCAAGTTTCTACGACAACACGGGCAAGGTGGTTTGGGTGGCGGACGGATACGTGGATCGCGCGCTGCTGCCGCAATCGTCGGAGCCGTTCGCGGTCGAGATTCCGAAAGGCCTGGCCGGCAAGGTGCAAAATTTTCATGTCCTGGTTAACCAGTACAGCCTGGAGAAGTCCTAGGATGCGGACGGGCCGACTCATCTGCGTTGTTTGGGGTGTGTGTTTAGCTGGATTGGGCGCGGCCCAGGAACTTCGTGTTCCTGCCTCGGTGTCTGCGGGCGACGAGGCAACGATTTCTACTACAGGCAGCGGGAAGGCAACTTTCTACCTGCTAGGGCCCGGCGTGGCAAATAAGAGCGAAGCGAGCCTGGGCGAGGAAATTCATCTGCGATCGCAGGATCTTCGGAATGCGGGAGACTACCTGGCGATTGTGTGCGCAGAGACTTGTCGGAGTTCATCGTTTTACGTCACCGCGGCGCAGCCCGCGGGCTTGACGTTCCTCGTGCATCCTTCGCGCGTGCCGGCCGGTTTAGGAGAAGTTATCACCGGAGTTGCGCTTCCCTTCGACCAATTCCATAATCTGGTACTTGATCCCGTGATTGTTAACTTTCAGCTAACCGCCGGGAACGCATCGTTTTTGTCGCGCGCGGTTCGTACACAAAACGGGGTTGCGTGGTTTCGAACCAACTCCGGCAAGTCGGCTGGAAAGCTACAAGTGGTCGCAACTCTCGGGACTGTGTCCGCCAGTCGCGCCGTGCAACAGGTCGCTTCCGACCCCTGCAATCTCCGCATCAAAGGACAACGGACGCCAAAGGGAATCGTGGTGGAGACCGATCCGGTTCGCGACTGCTCGGGCAATCCGGTCCCCGACGGGACGATCGTGACCTTCAGTGCTGCGGGTGCAGACGGACGTAGCACGGTTGATGCGCCGATCAAGCAAGGCGTGGCGCGAGCGCAGATCGAGGCATCGGGACCGCAAGTAATTTCTGTGGCATCCGGTGTGGTGATGGGGAACGAACTCCGCGTGGGTGGACAGCCATGATGAGCAGGCGAATACCCAAGAAGTATTTCCGCAGAGCTGCCAGAGGCTTCGGGCTCATGACCGTGTTGCTGGCCGGTTCTTTTTCCTCGGGCGCCGCCGATTCTTCCGTGCGGCTGCAGTTGGACGTGAGCAAGGCTGGTCCGCGAGCGGTGGAAAGCGAAACAGAACAGGTGATCCTTCGCGACTACCGATTTGCCTGGACGAGCATCGCGCAGGCTCTCGAAGTCAATACGCTCGATCCGCTGGAAGGGCCGCTCGTTGGAGCAGCAAAGAAAGAGCTGGAGGATAGAGTCTTAAATCAGCAGCGCACCGGGCTAAGCTCGCACTATCTGGATCAAAATCACAAGGTACAGGCGGTGTTTTACGCCCCCGAGGGCGACGTCATCGAATTGCACGACACGGCGGAATATCAGCTGCAAGTCATGGACGGCAACAAGGCGATTCATGACGAACATGTCGTCACACACTATGTTGTGCTCATGAATCCGGCCGCGGACCGGTGGGTGATTCGACAATTGCAGGTGGTTCCACAATTTTGATCAGATCCCGCTTGATTTCAGCTACTTTCCGTGACTCTGCGCGCGGGGATGCGTATGTATCCCCAATGACCCGTCTACAGGAGCAGTATTCCAACCGGCGGGTCCCCCGGAGCATCCAACTTTTCAGGAGCCGTCATTTGTCGAAGGCCTTGTTATGTTTCACCATGGCATGTTTCGTGGTCGCGAGCGGTTGTACCACTCCCGGCATTCGGCGCGCTGTGCAGCGAAACCCGCAGGCTCCAGCATCGTCTCCCCAGGTTCTGGCGGTTTACATGCCGTGGTTCGGGGACCACAGCCACATGGATGTTGGTTATTCGAGCCAGGATCCGGCGGTCCTCCGCAAGCAAATTCAGCAGGCGCACCACATGGGAATCTCGGGGTTTGTCGTCGACTGGTACGGAGACAGAGGGCCATACTCTGATCACAATTTTGCGCTGATGCAAGAGGCTGCGAGTGAGAACCATTTTCACGTTGCACTGCTTTACAACGAATCGGAAGATGAGGACGCGCAGGCCACCGACGATGCCATCGCGGCGTTCGATAAGGCGTATCGATCCTACATTGGGCCCGAAGCGAAGTTCCGCGATGCTTACCTTACCCACAACGGCCGGCCGATGATCTTCATTTTCCCCAAGCGCGGTCACGTGGATTGGAACCGCGTACGCGAACACTGCAGCAATTGGGAAGCAGGGCCGTTGTTGATTTACAAAGATGTGCCGCCCGCGCAGTATCTGAGCGATTTTGCCGGAGCTTATGCATGGGTGCAGCCCGGGCAGGGTGGATGGTCCGCCGACGGCAGCGACTGGGGCCAGCGGTACCTGGAGAATTTCTACAAGACGATGAAGAACAAGTACCCCGACAAAATGGTGATTGGAGGGGCTTGGCCGGGCTTCGACGATTCCGCTGCAAAGTGGGGACTCAACCGCCACATGCAGAGCCGGTGTGGAAAGACCTTCGACGACACGCTCAATTTCTACCACCGCTACTACGATAGTTCTGCGCCGATTCCGTTCATGTTGATTGAGACATGGAACGACTACGAGGAAGGGACAGCCATCGAAAGGCGGACTGTGACCAATTGCAGTGACGGACACGAGCGTGCCGGGCAGTCCCTGGTGCAAAAGGGTGATTGACGCTCTGACTACACCGTCGCGGGACCACTCCGTCGCCAACCTAATGCGCCGATTCTCACATCCAAAGGATGGCTGCAATAACAACATTTGGGGCGGGGAAATTCACGCCCCCAGCGGCTGAAGCCGAACTCATTATCAGCGACTTAAGGCATGACTGAAGTCATGCCCTGATACGAATCCACCGAAGGCGTGACCGGACACGAAACTCAAGTCACGCTCTGCCATGAAACTGAAGGTTATGCGCTGACACGGATCGAAGTTTGTCCGCAACTTGCAAGGGTATAGCTATCAGGGTTGACAGCGAGCGAATCGAAATGAATGGTGTAGCAGACTCCACGAAGTGCTTGATACTTCTTTCCGAGATACTGACGGTGCGGGAAAGTGGCAGCGCCAGCTCATCGGTTAGACGGGAAAGCCGTGCTCTGGAACAACTCTCCCGTGTCGCTGCCTGCCTGAGCCAGGAAGAGTTAGTTGAGCTGGGCGCTCTTGCGAACTCTCACCACGTGACCATGCGTACATTCCCTGCCCTGCGACAGATGATGACGCTGGAGGGAAATTCGCACTCGGCCGAGTGGATTGAGAACGCGATCGAAAAAGAGCGCGCCCGGATCCAGAATGCTTTGTCCCTCCTGGAGCCCATTTGTGGGGCGCTGGAAGAAGCCGGCAAGGTGGTTGTCATCAAGTCACTCGATCATTGGCCCGATCTGGGGAGCGACCTGGATTTATACGCGGATGCGGAAGGCGGGGATGTAGTCGCCATCATGCGTCGGCGCTTCCAAGCAGAATTAGCCGAGCGCAGCTGGGGAGATCGGCTGGCGAATAAGTGGAATTTCGTGGTCCCCGGCTTGCCCGAATTGGTGGAAGTACACGTAGGCCGCTTGGGCCAGACTGGGGAACAAATTGCCGTTGCGCAGTCCCTGGTTGCGCGCTCTCGACCAACGCAACTTGCGTCGCACGAATTTCAAGTCCCTGCCCCGGAAGAGCGCTTGGTGATCAGCGCACTGCAGCGGATGTACCGCCACTTTTATATCCGTTTGTGCGACATCGTCGACAATGCCCGGCTGGTGGAGGCGGGGGCGGTGGACTATCTCTACTTGCGCTCCCTGGCTCAATCCGCAGGCCTGTGGGACGGTCTGGCAACTTATCTGGTCATAATTTCTGACTATGTAAAGTTGTATCGGGGCGAAGGACTTCCACTTCCAGACTTGGTAAGGTCAGCAGCACGATTCGGCGGAGAAGAGATCGTTTTCCGTCGGAACTTCCTCCGCATCCCGCTCTTGCCGCATTCGGCCAAACTGTATGCCTCGGAGTTGACGCGGCTTCTTCTCAACGGCGAGATTCGCAATACGCTGCGCCTGAGTTTGCTGCCGGGTCTGGCAACTGCAGCTGCACTGGAGCTCAAACTCACCGGCAGCGACAAAGGTATCTGGTAATAGTGACTCCGGTAACGGTGACTATCCGAGCACATACATACTTCGCTGGATTCTCCGCGCGGACCGGTGAGCCTATCGTGGAGACTCTTTCTACGCGGAACGCAGCGGATCGCCGAAGGAGGGCTGGCTTTACGGCACTTGCGGTATGCCTCACGGCATACTGTGATTTCAACTCGTAAGTTCTTCAGCTGAGCATGGAGATTCCCTTGGTCCGCATTCTCGTGGTGGATGACAATCCGGCAGTGAGGCATTACCTCCGCGCGATCCTTGAGCAGCAAAGCGCATGGCAGGTGTGCGACGAGGCTCGCACCGGAGGTGAAGCACTGCAAAGGGTGCAAAAGGAGCCACCTCCGGACCTGATCCTGATGGATTTTCAGATGCCTGACCTTAACGGGCTGGATGTCGCTCAGCAGATTGCACAGCTTTTTCCGAAGATCCCAATTCTCCTCGTGACGATCCACCTGTCCGCGCAACTCGCCGAGGCGGCTAAGAGAGTAGGGGTCCGAGGTGCTTGCGCCAAGACTGATGTTGGCTCGATCGTGCAAGCGGTAGAGGCGCTGCTTCATGAGCAGACCTACTTTCCGGGTATGTCGGCTACAGCCTGAAGAGCTTCAAAACGCATTTTGAGGGCCTACAGGATTCACTGTATTCGAGCTGCTGGGGGACCATGTTACGTTCACGTTACGAAGTTGCTGTAAGCGGAAATTGTTGAAACCTAAGGAAAAAAGCCCCTGCAGTTCGAACGGGAGCTAGCTACACTATGGCGAGCAGTATCTCAGCCTCTCCCGAGGCTGGTTGGAGATCATGGCAATTCGAATATTACTGGTGGATGACCACCCGATTGTGCGGCAAGGGTTGAAAACTTTGTTGGCAGGGCACCCTGGTTGGGAAGTGATTGGCGAAGCATCGGACGGTATGGAGGCTGTGGATAAGGCTGACAGTTTGCGGCCCGACGTCATGGTCCTGGATGTGACCATGCCTCGGATGAACGGACTCGAGGCCTGCCGCGTGATTCGCCGGAAGGCGCCTGGGCTGGAGATTCTGTTTGTGACTCAGCACGATTCTCCCCAGATGATGAGGGAGGCGCTCGAGGCGGGTGCCCGCGGATACGTCGTAAAGTCGAATGCGGCGCGGGATTTGTTAGAGGCAGTAGAGGCGGTAAGCCAGCATCGTGTGTTCACGGCGCTGAACCGCCGGGACTCGGTGAGTTCATGCTGAACAACTTTAGTGCTCCAGGGACTTAATAGTGGAAAGGGTGATCCCATGAAACTGCGAATTCTGGTAGCTGACGACCACGAAATAGTGCGACGCGGATTGTGCTCTCTTCTGCAAAAGCACGAAGGATGGGAGATTTGTGGCGAAGCCAGCGATGGCCGCGACGCCGTTGAGAAGGCGAAGCAGTTGAAACCAGACGTCGTGATTCTGGACGTTGGGATGCCCAATCTTAACGGACTGGACGCGACGCGTCAGTTGATGCAACACGACGCGAACTTCAAAGTCATCGTGCTGACGATCACCGACTCCGACCAGGTCATTCGGGAGGCTCTCGACTCCGGCGCCCGCGGTTTTGTTCTGAAGTCCGATGCAGCGCGCGATTTGGTTTCAGCAGTGGAAGCGCTACAGCACAAGCGAATGTTCTTCACGCCGCGCGTCAATGATCTGGTTCTGGCGGGATTCCTGGACAAGGGGCACGCCATTTCGCGGAGCGAGCCGCCTAGCTTGCCCACATTGACCGCGAGGGAACGGGAGATCACTCAACTCCTAGCTGAGGGGAAGAGCTCCAAGGAAGTGGCTTCGTTGCTTAATTTGAGTACGAAAACGGTGGAAACCCATCGCAGCAACATCATGCGAAAGCTTAGCTTCCATTCGATCCGCGATTTGGTCGTCTATGCGATTAAGAACAATATTATTCAGATCGACGTACCGCCCCAGATGAAGAATCCCACCGGAAGCCCTGCGGCTTAAACTGCGAACTCTCCGCCGCGGGGCCTACCGGCCATTGTTTCCCTGTTGGTAGTATCCGCTTCTGGTTCGTACAGTGAGCCGGCCATATCCGGGGGCGTGAGCTTCCACCCGCAGCGACTGGTAGGCGGGTCGCGCATTCTGATTGCGGGGTTTGTAGGCGACAATATACTGGCTGCGGACGTCGTGTGCTATATCCCGTGTAATGCTGTTCACTTGGTCGAGGGTATCCGGGAAGTACGCAACCCCTCCAGTCCGGTCCGACAAGGTCTGCAGTGCCTCGCGTCCGGGTCCACCCATGCCAGTCCTCATGCCATTTCCCACCAAACCGATGGCGTAGAGGGTCGGCCCATTAACTTGCTGTAACTTCCGCGCAGCCTCTTCCAGGGTTTCCTGGCTCATATTGTCCTGTCCGTCGGTAATGACTAGAAGGACTTTCTTATCCAGGCGAGGATTGTTCATGAGATGAACTGCGGAGGCAACAATGGCATCGTAAAGGGCGGTGCTCCCCTTGGTTGAAACCTGGTGCAATGCCGTCTGCAGCAAGTTCACGTCGGAAGTGAAATCCTGATCCAGGTAGTAGTTCTGGCTGAAGTTCACCACAAAGATTTCGTCTTGAGGGTTGCTGGCTCGGATCAGATTCAGTACCGCCTGATTGACCCTATCCCGTTTGTCGCGCATCGAACCGGAGTTATCGACCACAATCCCCATGGCCACGGGAACGTCTTCACGACGGAACGACGTAATGGTTTGCGGGACTCCAGCCTCGAACACCGCAAAAGCGCTTTTGTCCAGGTAAGGCACCAAGTGCCGTTGTTCGTCGAGCACGGTGGCATGCAGGACGACTTCTTGCACCTGCTTCTTGAAAACGAACATACCCTGATCGTTACCGCTTGGCTCTTGGCCGACCGGTTCCGGCCCCGAGGTCGGACTTTGCGGGTTACTGCTCTTGTCGGGCGCTATTGAGGTGTCTGGATTCCCGTTGGTGGCGGGAGGCGTTGAGGGGGCCTGAGCGAACAATCCTACGGTGAACAGCAAGAGGGCAATGGTGCTGCCAATACTCCATAGAAAGCACTTGGACCCTGAAGCGGCAGAGCGCATGAGTTCCTCCGTACACGTTCTTAGATGCTGATTTGTTTACGAGGGTAGGTGATCGAAGCGAGAAGAAGGACTTCTAAAAGGCGAACACATTCTCAGGAATTTCGCGATCGAATGAAAGACACGCCATGAGCGGTCCCGAGGTTCCTTGCAATTCCTAGGGTTAAGACCTGAGGGGAACTAAGGTCCTGGCTGTAGGACAAAACGAAGGAGAAAATGCCGGGGGCAGTTCTCTCACGAGAAGTGCCCCCAGCAGATTGCGTCTACCAATAGCTCAAGTTGAAGTTGTCGATGTAGGTATTGTATGGGGCTTGGTTGTAATCCCCATCCATCTGGTAGTTAACGGTGACGCCATACCACGACGTCGATGTCGGTGCATAGTAGGTATTCAAAGTGGATTTCACGCCGTTCAGAGTAATGGTCTGATACAGCAATTTGTTGTCCCACGTCCTCTGAACCTGAATGGTCAGATGATTCCACGAATTGTTCTTGGGATTGCAGGCAATGCCGGTAGAGACCCACCTGTAATTCTGGTTATCCCAGATGTCCCACTTGTTGCCACCCATAATTCTGCACTCGGTGCCCCAGATGAACGAGAGTCCGCTGGTGAATTGGTTGATATCAAATTCCAGAGCCTGGGAAGGATTCAGATTCGAACTGTAAAAATAAACGTCGTAAATAAAGTTGTGAATGTTGGGGACAATCAGGTGGTTCTTGTCCAGATTTGGTGCGCCGTCGCCCACCAGGTGGACGTTCCAAAGGACATCCGAGTAGGCCGTGGAACCTCCGATATTGAACTCCATAGCCTTGCCGCTCAGCGATGGCGAACTCACTCCCTGTTTCGTCCACCAGGTAGTCTGGGGTCCGTTCGGGCTGCAGGAATAGCAAATACCGTAACTTGGAGGCAGCATAATATAGCCGTTCCAGCCCCCCCAGTTCTGAATGCTGGAGAAGACTTGGCTGCCGCCCGAGCCCACCGTGATAGTGATTGGGGTTGTCGACGATCCGCCGCAGTAGTCCCACTCCTGCACGACTGTGTTGTAGGTGCCGGGACCTAGCGTGAGATTCGTATTCAGGCTGGCGCCATTACTTACGTAAGCCAGCTGATTTGGAGCGGTGTAGATACCCATACTGGCGATGCCACCACTGCATGTGGAGCTGGCAGTTGCCTGGAAATTTACCGGCGAGCCGACCGTGCTGTTATTTGCCGGCGTTGAAACCTGCACCCCGGACGAGCCCGACACCGTGATGCTGACGGGAGTCGTGGTCGCTCCACCACAGTAATCCCACTCCTCAACGACGGTGGCGTATTTTCCGGACGCGAGCGCCAGACTGGTATCAAGCTTGGCTCCATTGACTGTGTAGGCAAGCTGATTCGGAGCGGTATAGATGCCCATGGAAGCCACGCCTTTTGAACAAGATGTGGACGCCGACGCGACGAAATGCACGGGGGACTGGACAGTGGCTCCGTTGCCTGGAGCGCTGACCGAGACGCTTGCAAAGGCGGCTGGGACCGCAATCGCCAAAATGCACACGACTGGCAAGAGACGTTTTTGCATGAAACACTTCTCCAAGAATTGGTTTTATTTACTGGGACTTGCTAACAACGGCTCCCCTGGAATTGCTTGCGCGTTTAGCGGGAACGCGCGGATGAAGCCTTCAAAGTGACGAACTGCGGCGTTGTTGAGCTAGGCCGAAAGTGCCCTTGGAATCCAGATGCATAGCCCCGGATGGGCTCGTGCTTTCGAACGTGCCTGTCGTTAAAGTTTCTGCAGCATACCAAAAAGACTGTATGTAAACCAAATAAAAACTGTAGCTGGACGAATGAGAAGTTCTAAGTCCGACTGCCAAATAGGCAGGATCTCTAACGGGGTTTTGCCACTTGGAGCCCAATTCTCTGGAAACAAAGCATTTACGTGGTTAGCAATGCGAGATCGTTGACCCGCTCGCGATTCCTCTCGCCAGCAAACTGACCCCACCCCTCTAACCTCTTACAGGAATCCGAACCCCACCATCGGGAAAACATCCATCAACGTTTCCAGCTTTGTACGCAACCAAGTTCATGTTTCGCAATGGGTTACGGTTGGACTTTCTATCGGCGAAGGTTCCGTAGACGAGGTTCGATAGAAAAGCATCTTCGTCCGCAGGTAGGATTGCCAGGCTGATCCTACCGCGTGGCAACAACAGCTCATTTTTGACCAGATTCTGGGAAAAAATGCGCCGGGTGGGCCTACCCCGGGCCTCCTGACCCCGAAATTGGAGGTCAACGTGAACTCGAACGCGCTGCTGCGGATACTGATCGCCGACGATCACGAGGTTGCTAGACGCGGAATTCGTTTCCTGCTGGAGTCGCATCCCGGTTGGGAAGTGTGCGGCGAGGCGAGGGACGGGAGAGAAGCTGTGGAAATGGCTACCACACTGACGCCGGATATCATTTTACTGGACGTCGGCATGCCCAACCTCAACGGACTCGACGCAGCCCGGCAAATACTCGCTGCATCCCCGGGCATGCGCATTTTGATTCTAACGATGCATGATAACGAACAGGTGGTACGCGAGGTTCTTTCGGCAGGAGCCCGAGGTTTCCTGCTCAAGTCCGACGCCGGCCGCGATCTGCTGACTGCCGTTGAAGCGTTGCAGGAGCAGCGAACCTTTTTTACGACTAAAGTGTCCCAAATGGTGCTGGATGGATACTTGCACCCGGAAACCGAAACAGAGCAGTCCTCAAGAAACACGCTCACCCCGAGGGAGCGCGAAGTTATCCAACTCCTCGCCGAAGGAAAAACCAGCAAGGAAGTAGCTGTGGCGCTCCGCCTCAGTGTGAAGACTGCGGAAACACACCGAACCAACCTGATGAGAAAACTAAACCTTCACTCCGTAGCCGACCTCACGTTGTACGCCGTGCGAAAGGGCATCGTTCAGATCTACTGACTTCATAGCCTCTAGCACCGGCAACGTGCTAACAGCGCCCGGGCGGTTTTACTTAAGTGGATTCAGGTAGGTAGCCGCAGTGCGAGTACGCGGTCTTCGCATCGATTTACGGAGTCTAACGGATGGGCGAACCCGCCCGTTGTGCTTAAGCTTTACGTCAGGATTGCGCAGCCTTTCGGTTGGCAATCACTTTTCCGATTGGAGGAGTGAGGTTCCATGCTCTGGACTATCGCAGTGCTGCTTCTGATCCTTTGGATGCTGGGAATGGTGAGCTCCTATACGTTGGGCGGGTTCATTCACATTCTTCTTGTCTTGGCCATTGTTGCGGTGCTGATCCGGCTGATTCAGGGAAGAAGCCCGGTGGTTTGAAAGCTGAAATGATTCGAATGTGGGAACCGCAAAGAAAACTGCCAGGGTCGACCTGCGGTTTCTTTGCGGTGGGCGGTTGGAATCCGAAACTCCAGATTAGGGGAGATGCCCGTATGACGACACCGAATAGCTGCCGCGTGTGCAAGCAGTCGTTTGAATCGGATCGCGAGCTCCAGGAACACCAGGAGAGTGCGCACTCGGAGCAGCGGGGCGACAAATTGCCGGCGTCGGAGGGCCTCGACGGAGAGCGACATCGAGAACGAGAAAGTATTAGCTAACACTCGGCGGGTGAAAAAAATCCTGTTCCGGCTGGCAACCCCGCAGTTTCAAAGGCGACCCAATATTTCAAGAATTGTCGCTACCGCAGGAACACGCAAAAAACAATTTAAATACGGAGGAGTCCATGAACAAAGATCGCGCGGAAGGCAAAGCCAAAGACATCGCTGGTCGGGTTGAACACCAGGTTGGCGAGTGGACGGGCAACACCGAAAAACAGGCGCACGGGGCAGCGAAACAAGCCGAGGGCAAAGTCCAGAACGCATGGGGCAAAGTGAAGGATGCTGGCAAGGACGTGGCCGAGGACGTGAAAGCTCGGGAGAAGAAGCAGAAGGGCGACGAGGCCCTGGAGAGGGAAGAAGAAGAAGCGGCGCGGTTACGCGGTGAGGCCAGCTAGTCTCTCGCTTTGATAGTTATCGCTTTGGTCAGTGGCTCTAGTGCTGATTTGGCGAGACCGCACGAGAAGAGGTCGACATTCGCTGAATGTTTAGGACCGCAAAACCTCAAAGTAAACTGCAATTTTTTCCAACACGGATTCGAGGCAGGGTTGAACGGCGACGTCAAGTCGCAACTCACCCTGCAATTTTTCTGGCCGCTAAGGTTGGACAGAAATCTCAAAATTGGCATCGAGTGGCCGATTCCCTTCGCTCGAGGCGCGGCTGCGAGCACCCCGAAAAAGTTCGGATCGGCTCGTAAAGCGGTAGCTTCGCACACCCGGCATCGTACAACCTGTGAAAATGATTTGCCGAGCCCGAAAGCCGCGAAAGCAATTTCTAGCGTGCGTGATGGGGGGAAACTTTCCACAGGCGAGCAAGGGCGCTGGCGGCATCGGATACGGCACGCTTCTCCGCATTGGCCCGTGATGTAGGCGCTGTGGCAGGGATGCGTGGAGCGATCGGTGTCCGGTGGCGAACCGGTTGGGCAGCTATCTCTATCTGTTGAATTTCGCACACTGCAGTCTCAAACATCTGTTGCAGATCCTTTGCGGAGGGCGCGTCCTGGCTGGCAAATTTGTTGATCACGGTGAAAGGCTCGCTTTTTTGTGGGTGTCTTAACTCTCCGCAACTTTAAGATGGCTGCTGCTCTAGCTCAATACAGCGTTGCACCGGATGATGGCGAGAAGGTTCCTTACTCGGTGCCGCTGGTTGCCGTAAGCAAGTCGGGGAAAAAACTTGTCTGCTCCTGAGGTGTTCAACTCGTGAGGAATTGGGAAAGAAGAATAGGCCTAGATCCCCACCAGTGACTTGGGAAAGGACAGACCTCGGCCTCGGTGCCTTCCAGAATCGCCGCAGCTACGCCGCTGCTGTTTGACTATTCACACAGCTCTGGAGGGCGCGCAGGGCGTAGAGGGCATCATCCAAGGCCTGATCTTCTTCGATGGTATCGGTACTGCTGGCAAACAGCTCTCGGGCACGCGCCACGATTGCCTTTTCGGCGTTAGCGATGCGCTCAGGAAGTTTGTCTCGGTTCGTCTCAAACAGCGCAGCTTTGTACAGCTCGCGCCAACTAGGCACACTGGGGAAGGAAGCGGTCGCGCCTTGATTCATAACTTTCACCTTCGTACGCACTGCCGCCTGCGGCAGGGATAGATGGGCAATGTCACCCTAATACCGTTTGCTCCGGGGACTCTATCGGGTGAACACTGTAGTGATCGAGCCGGGGGTGGAGAAATCAAGGGAGAAATCGCGAAATAAAGAAGGGCGCGCTGAGCGCCCTCCATTTACGGGATTAGGCGGCCCGTTTCGTCTTGCTCTTGGTAAGTGTGTCGCGGGATGGTTCAGCAGTCGAGGACCCTGCCTGGTCTGCTGAAGCGTTGATTTCCTCGGCGAGCTGCGTGAGCTTCTCGTCTGCCTGTTTTTCCTCATTCAGGGTCTCTTCCAAAAGGGAAACATGCTCGGTCTCGCCGAGAAGTTCGGCAAAGGCTCGGACCGTGGCATACCCCGCAATTTCGTAATGTTCCACTCGCTGGGCCGCGCCGATGATCGCCGCGTCCTTTATCTCGCCGGGGTAGTCTTCCTTCATCGTTTCCGAGCCTTCTTTGACTAAGCCATCCATTCCAAGGCACTTCTTACCCGTTGGTTTCTCTTCAAGCGTTTCGAATATTTGTTCCAAGCGCGACACGTGCTCTGACGTCTGGCGCAGATGTTCTTCAAAAGCCTGGCGCAGTTGGTCGTTCGAGGCTGCTTTGGCCATCTTGGGCAGCGCCTTCACCAGCTGCGTTTCGGCGTTATACAAGTCCTTCAGTTCATCGATATACAGTTCCCGCAATGAATCCTTTGGCATCTTTTCAATCTCCTTTAGCTGAGTTCTAGTTTCGAACGCGGCTTCCCGCTTCATGTTCATCGTTAACCCGAAAGTAGTTCGTTCATTCAGCGAGGAACAATACCTCGAATGCTGTATAGACACTCGAGATTCGAGTTGTCACGATCAAAACATCAAATTATTTTTCGAAAATATCTTCGATTCTCAGGCTGGACGTCAGGAGGAGTAATGAAAAGACCGAACAAGGGCAACCGTAAGATTCGCTACGCTGTCGTAGGACTTGGGCATCTGGCTCAAGTCGCCGTCCTGCCTGCATTCAAGAGCGCCAAAAATTCTGAGCTCGTGGCTCTGGTTTCCCGGGACCCCAAAAAGCAGGAAAAGCTTGGCCGAAAATATGGAGTCGAGAGGGTGTACTCCTACAAAGAATATGAGAAGTGTCTCGCTGACGGCGTGGACGCGGTTTACCTGGTATTGCCAAATCATCTTCATCGCGACTATGCCATTCGCGCGGCGAAGGCGGGAGTGCACGTCCTCTGCGAAAAACCGATGGCCGTCACCGAGGAAGATTGCGAGGCAATGATCGCGGCCGCCGAGGCGCACGATGTAAAGCTCATGGTCGCCTACCGTCTTCATTTCGAGAGAGCGAATCTAGAAGCCATTCGTCTGGCGGAAAGCGGCAAGCTTGGAGAGCTCAGATTTTTCGGTTCAGAATTCGCACAGCAGGTGGATCCGGAAAATATCAGGGTGACCATGCCGGTGGAACAGGGTGGCGGGCCGGTGTACGACATGGGTGTCTACTGCATTAACGCGGCGCGATATTTGTTCCGGGCTGAGCCCAGCGAAATTTTTGCGTTCAGCGCCAACAGAGGCGCGGGAAGGTTCAAGAAGACCGAGGAAATGACGTCAGTGGTTATGTGCTTCGGCGGCGAACGTCTGGCGACATTCACCTGCAGTTTCGGTGCTGCGCCGGTGGGTCAGTACACGCTTGCCGGCACGGAAGGGACGCTGGTGGCCGATCCGGCGTACGAATACTCCGAGGGGTTATCGCACCGCGTGACCATTCACGAGAAAACAAAGACAAGAAAGTTTCCCAAGCGAGATCAGTTCGCGGCGGAACTTGTTTATTTTTCCGATTGCATCCTCCAGAACAAAGAGCCCGAGCCCTCCGGCTACGAGGGCCTGGCCGATGTGAGGATTATCGAAGCCATCTATAAATCGGCTCGAACAGGCAGAATGGTTGTATTGCCGGAAATGTCCAAGGCACGCCGGCCAACGAAGCGCCAGGAAATCAATCGCCCGGCACACGGGCTGCCGAAAACGGTGAATGCTAAATCCGCGTCGGGAAAGGCTGCCTAATCGTTGCGGCACTCGATAGAGGTTAGTAGAGAAACGATTTTCTAGGATCGGGAAGGCGTTCCTCCGGCGAAGAAAAATAGCGAAACGGGAAGCGGGCGATGCTATGATGCCGGAGCGACACAGTTCATCACACTCTTCGAAGGGTGGATAATCGGATCCATGTCGATCTCAACGCCTGCCAGTTCCACAACAGTTGCTTCGACCTCGTCGTCCTCGTACCGGGGGCCGTTGATGGTGGTGACTACGCTCTTTTTCATGTGGGGATTCCTGACCTGCCTCAATGACATTCTTGTCCCACACCTGAAACCGATTTTCGACCTGAATTACACGCGGGTCATGCTGATTCAGTTCGCATTTTTTGGAGCGTATTTCCTGTTCTCCATACCTTCCGCTTGGATCATTGACTGGATCGGCTATCAACGGTCAATGGTTGTAGGTCTGCTCACCATGGGCGCTGGAGCCTTCCTGTTCGTGCCTGCAGCCAGTGTTCCGTCGTATCCGTTATTTCTGTTTGCACTCATTGTTCTTGCCGCTGGTATTACGTGTCTGCAGGTGGCCGCGAATCCTTATGTCACGGTACTGGGCAAACCCGAGACCGCGTCCAGCCGCCTCAATCTGACGCAGGCGTTCAACTCGCTGGGAACATTTCTGGCACCTTTCTTCGGCAGCTTGCTCATCCTGAGCTCAGCTCCCAAGACCATTGAAGAGATACGAGCATTGGCACCCGATGCACTGCAGGCCTATCGCCTGCATGAAGCGGCAACCGTCAAGACGCCCTATGTGGGCCTGGGCATCGCGCTGGTAGTGCTGGCAATTGCCATCGGCAGTTTCAAGTTGCCGAAAATCGAACACGCTCAACACAAGGTCGGCGAGAAGGTGAACGACTCGATCTGGAAGCATCCGAATTTGATCTTTGGGGCGATTAGCATCTTTGTTTACGTTGGCGCTGAGGTTTCCATCGGAAGTTTCCTGGTGAACTACTTCACTCAGCCTGAGATTGGCGGATTTACGGAGAAAGTTGCGGCCAGTTTTGTGGCTTTTTACTGGGGCGGCGCCATGGTCGGACGTTTCATTGGTTCCGGACTCTTGCAAAAGATGAGCACCAGGCGACTGCTCGGTATTTGCTCGGTGTGCGCCGCTTCCCTGGTCGCAATTTCGATGTTGACGTCGGGCCATCCGGCCATGTGGAGTATCATCGCTGTTGGCTTTTTTAATTCCATCATGTTCCCGAGCATCTTCACGCTGGGAGTGGCTGAACTTGGGCCGCTTACCGGTGACGGTTCCGGAATCATGATCATGGCGATCGTCGGCGGAGCCATTATCCCGGTCTTGCAAGGCGCAATTGCGGATCGTGTCGGTATCCATCATGCTTTTTTCCTGCCGGTCATCTGCTACCTGTACATCCTGTTTTTCGCGTTGAGTGGATCAAAACCGAATAGCGAGCGCTATGGACATGCATAACTAACGAAGTACGATTCCGCCCAGCTGGCGTATCGAGGGAAACTCCGGATAACCGGAATCTGGTATAAGATCATCCCGCTGGTTTCCTTTCACAAGGACCGAATTACTCCAGCTGAATTATGGCCCAAGAGAAGAGATCAGGCCAGAAGTCCCCGGTCATGACGCTCAAAGCCGTTGCCCAGCATTTAGGGTTGACTCCGGGAACAGTTTCCGCCGTTCTGAATGATTCTCCCTCCGCCCGCTCGATTCCGCAGCAGACCAAGGACCGCATCCAGGCCGCAGCCAAGGAATTGAACTACCGGCCGAATTTCTTCGCCCGAACGCTGCGTAACAAGCGGACCTACACGATTGGAGTGATCGCGGAGGAGATCGGCGATTCCTATGGCTCGTTAGTCATCAGTGGCATCGAAGAATACCTGAGGAAGCGAGACTATTTCTTCCTTACCGTGGTACATCGCCATGATCAGGAGCTGCTGAACCGGTATTCGCAGATGCTGTCGGAGCGCGGGGTTGAAGGTTTCATCACCGTGGACACCACTGTGAAAGAGGAGCCGTCTCTTCCGACTGTGTCCGTGGCCGGGCACAAGAAAATAAAGGGTGTCACCAACATCGTTCTCGATCATTATCGTGCAGCGTCGTTGGCGCTCAACCATCTGGTTGGACTCTCCCACGAACGAATTGCCTTCATGAAGGGAAATCCGGTGAGCTCGGATTCGAAAGACCGGTGGCAGGCTATTTGCGACGTGGCGCAGGAGATCGGCTTGAAAATCGATCCTGCTCTCACGGTGCAAATCGACATTGACGATCCATCGCCACAACTGGGCTATCCGTTTGCAAAGCAATTGCTGGCGCGCAACAAGCCTTTTACTGCGTTGTTTGCATACAATGATATTTCCGCGATTGGGGCGATCAGGGCTTTTCAGGAATCAGGCTTTCGCGTCCCCGAGGATATCTCGGTAATGGGTTTCGACGACATCTCTGGTGCGGCCTTTAATACTCCGAGTCTCACTACCGTGAGGCAGCCTCTCGGACGCATGGGACAGGTCGCCGCGCAGACCCTGTTGGAACGCATCGAGGGAAAGCAGGACTACCCGTGGGAGATTGCCATCGAGCCTGAACTGGTGGTGCGCGAATCAACAACGAGGGCTCCGAAACCCTAAACACTTTTTCTTTCCTGTTGTGAGCTTCGCACGTCCATCGCTGATGCCTCTCTCCGAAACACCACGAGCGGACTCTTCCCGGGCATTGACCCGCGCGGCCAACGCAGCGTTTGTACCCATCGGGGTGGTGACGGTGCTTCTGGGCCCGATGCTGCCAGCGCTATCGGCCCGCTGGTCGCTCAACTACTCCCAAGCCGGTTCGCTGTTCACGGCGCAATTCCTGGCCTCGACCGTGGGCGTGGCAGTGTCCGGGACTCTCGTTTCGCGTTTGGGATTTCGATTCGCGTTGAATACCGGTCTCTTGGTGACGGCCGCGGGTGTAGCGGGTTTGTCAATAGGCTCGCACCTGTGGGGATTGCTCTGCATCGGGGCGTATGGGGCAGGCCTCGGACTTGCGGTTCCGGCCGCTAACCTGCTGGTCGCGGAGGTAAATCCCATGCGGCGAAGCGCAGCGCTAAACCTGTTGAATTTTTCCTGGAGTGTGGGCGCTGTGGCCTGTCCGTTTCTTGTGGCCGGAGCGGCAAGAAGCAATCGAGTGGCGGTTCTGATGATTGTGGTCGCCGGTATCCTGCTCCTTGTAATGCTTGGAATCGCGGGCATGTCATCGCGTGTGGTCGAACCTGTCTTGACCGACAGCGACAACAAGCCTGCAAAGATCAACTGGGGCGCACGCTCTCTGTTCGTGCTGTCTGCGCTTTTTTTTCTCTATGTCGGTACGGAAAACTCCTTCGGGGGATGGATTGCGTCCTATGCAAAGAGTCTGGGGAGCATGCCGCTGACGCGATCAGTCATGACGCCGTCATTCTTTTATTCCGCTCTTCTTGTAGGAAGGTGGATTGCTCCCTTGATCCTGCGGAAGATCGATGAAGTCAAACTTGCGCGTGCTGGAATATTGATCGCCTGCGCGGGAATGAGTGGCCTGGTTTTGTCGCGAGCAACGCCCGGCGTCATCGGCAGCGCCATTGTCGCTGGGTTGGGTCTGTCTGCTGTTTACCCGATCACAATCTCGCTCTTATCTCGGGAGTTTGGTCCTGCGGCATCGCGAGTGGGGTCGGTCATGTTCACAATGGCGAACCTGGGAGGCTCTTGCCTGCCGTGGCTGGTGGGGTACGCTTCCAATCGCTTCGGCGGTCTGAAAGTGGGCCTGGCCGTTCCACTTATTGCTGGCATCGCGATGTTCGTTCTGTATTTCTCGAAGTGGAAATCAGCCCCCGTAAGGACAACCTAGTTCGTAAGAGTTGCATTTTAAGAAACGTCCGCAGCACAACGCCGTTTCCAATTTCTTTTCTATGCTCGCGTCAATCTCGCGGCCAGCCGGGAGAGCCGCACCAGTCGGTACAGGGGAAAGAGCGGTGTAGGGAGGCGAACAACTTTCCACTCGTTAGGCCCGGGTGTTAACGCCAGGCGTTGCAGGAATTTCAACCGGTCCACTTTACGTTCCCGCAAGCGCATCATGAGACGAAAGTAAGCCAAGGACTCCGGGTGCAACGAATTTCGGCTGATGATCCGCATGCGAATTTCATCCGCAAGCCCCAACGAAACCGGGTCGTCCAGTAACCTGCTACTGACCGAAGGCGGAAGCGGCGCTCCGAGAAGTGCGCCGCTTAACCGCAGTGTGATGGAGAGAATGCGGACAATTCCAAGGTTCTTTGCCTGATCCACAATCCAGCCCCAATTCAGACCCGGCAGATTCACGATTTGCGCAACGTCGCAGAGCCAGATCAGCCGCCCCCATACGTGCTTCGCTGCATGGACAGCCAGGACGACGAGCATATCCTCGTGGGAAAGAGTCTTCACCTTCCGTCCAGCGACTGTTGCCGGCACGGCGCGTCGAAACAAGGCATCCATATCCGTGTCGACGGCGTAGAAGCGCGGCTGCAACGCCCATTGCAACTCCAAAAGATTACGTCCCGCAGAGCAGTCAAAGGCGCATTCGTATCCCGAGATCAAGTAAGCCCGCTCCTCGGTCTCGAAGAGAGGCATGTGCGGCATGTAACCAAGTTCGCGAACCGCGTTTTTAATTTGCAGAAAATCTTGCGGCCGAATGAGCAGATCGATATCGCCAGTCTGCCGCAGCGCCATATTTCCGTACATTGTCTCGGCTAGAGTCAGGCCTTTGTAGGGCATGACCTCCACGCCCAGTGCATCGATGCGATCAAGGACCCGAATCAGCTCGCCCGCAAGAATCAGTGATTTACGGAGGTTCGCATGGTAGCTCTGTTGCAGCGAGAGCATGGGCTCGGCGGGAACTTCGTTTTCAATCGACGACAGAACCTGGCAGAGGAGCGGGACAACTCCGTGTTGCTCCGCAAGATCAAGCAAGGAGGCCCAGTTGATCGGGCCGGCCAGCCGAGAACGGACGCTGTCGAGATTCTTTGGGCGGGCGACTACGGAACATGCGGCCAGCAGCAGAGACCATTCTGTGTCGAGTGCGGGGCTGGGCGCTGGCATGATCTGGGGCGGTGCGGACATCGAGAGGAAGTCTAACAGCCCAGGCTTTTCCGTCGAAGGCCGAGTCGCTTTGGGTTTCGGGGAAAAATTGACCGAGATAGGATTCCGGTCGTTAAGTCATTGATTTACGCCGCTGGCAAGATAGCCTCCGTCTACCGCTAGCAGAGTTCCGGTTACAAAGCTGGCCGCGTCTGAGGCAAGAAAAACTGCCGCGCCGATTAATTCGTCCAATTCGCCGAAGCGTTTCATCGGAGTGCGTATCAGGACTTCCTGGCCGCGGGCTGTGCCGGTAACGAGCTTTTCGTTCAGGGGCGTACGAAAATATCCTGGTGCAATTGCGTTTACACAAACTCCGTGGCGCGCCCATTCAATGGCCAGTGATTTCGTCAGGGAGGCCACGCCCGCTTTGCTGGCGCAGTACGCCGCTACTTCATACAGCGCCAGGAACGAACCCATCGATGCGATATTAATGATGCGTCCATAGCTGCGCTCGATCATGTGACGGCCAAAAACCTGACATGCCCGCAGCGTGCCCGTAAGATTCGTGTCGATGAGCCGGTTCCAGTCAGCCTCAGGAAAGTCGAGCGTGGGAGCGCGCTGGTTGAATCCGGCGGCGTTGACCAGGATATCCACCTTCCCGAATGTCTCTACCGACGCCTTCAGCAGGTTTTCCAACGAACTACGGTCGGTGACATCAGAGGTCACGCACAAGGATCGGCGGCCCAGAGATTTGATCTCGTCCGCGACAAGCTTAACCGGCTCTAAACGTCGTGCACTGGGCACGACATCCGCACCTGCCTGGGCCAGGCCGAGAGCAATCGTCCGACCAATACCGGAGCTTCCTCCAATGACAACTGCTACCTTCCCGCCCAGTTCCAAGCCGCTGTAGCCCATAGTTCCTCGAGAATGAGAAGAAGTTCCGGTGCGTTGAACTACCAGTTGAACATCGTTCCATCCGACTTCCGGTTGACGGGCAAGTAGGCGCGCTCGTACGGAAAACTCTCGGCCAACTTTTCGTTGTAATCGACTCCAAGGCCTGACGCATCGCCCGGATGCAGATAGCCATCCTTGAAGTAGTAACCGTGGGGGAACACCTCATCGGTCTGACTCGTATGCCGCATGTACTCCTGGATCCCGAAATTGTTGACTGACTCATCAGTCGAAATCTTCAAGGTGACGAAGTTTCGTCCTGGACAGCAGACGAGCACCTTGGCGTCGGTGATCTTCATTCAGGTCTCCTAAAATCGTCTGCAGCAAACGTAGCGAAAGTCTCAAATTCGACGCACCAGCCCTTGGTCGGTCGCCTCAGTATTGCGGACCAGAAACAACACCAGCATCATACCGATGAACGGGACCAGCCCGGCTACAATCACGATCGGATCGAAGGAATGCGTGCCCGAGGCCTGGCCAGCATCGGAAAAATAGCCGATCAGTTTGAAAGCAACGATAGTCCCAATCCCGGCACCGGTGCCGCTTAGACCGCTAACGGATGCCACGGATTCGCTGCGGAAGAGGTCCGATGGCAGAACATTGGCCATGGTCGTGAAGCTCGCATAGCAAAAGGTTGCGAGAGCAAAGAGGAACGCGATCAGATACAGGTTGGTCGTGAAAATTGTAGGGATGAGCATGGTCATGCCAATTCCGCCAAAAATGATCAGCGCCTTGCGCGCGGCGCCGAGAGACCAACCTCGTTTGATCAAAGCGCCGGAGATGCCGCCGCCCACGAAGCTTCCTACATCGGCGGCAATGAAAGGAATCCATACTGCGATCAACCCGCTCTTAAGCTCGATGCCTTTCGCGACCAGGTAAATCGGGAACCATTCGGTGATGAAGAAGAAAACCGGATCGGTAAACGCCTTGGCGATGATGATTCCCCAGGTCTGGGGCAGCTTCAGCAGGTCGCGCCACCGAGGACGAGCCTTACCGTGCTGGGATGCTTCCGACTCGCGCTTATCGGCAACGATCATCTCGAACTCAGCTTGACTGATGCACGGATGTTCTTCCGGCGCGTAGTACAGCCAGCGCCAAGCGATCAACCAGAGAAAACCCAGTGTGCCCGGGATCATGAATGCAGGTCGCCATCCCCAGCGGAAATAAATCGCAAGCACGATAAACGGAGCCATGGCGCCCCCGATAGAAGAACCACTGTCAAAAAGCGCTGTGGCCAACGCTCGCTCACGCTTTGGAAACCACTCCGAGACTGCCTTGGTTGCGGCCGGCCAGTTGGCCGATTCTCCTGCACCTAGCAGAAAGCGAAACGTCGCAAAACTGTAGAAGCCATTCGCTATTGACGTCAGCATCGAAACGATCGAATACCAGATCACCGTGATCGTCAGGCCACGCCGCGTGCCGATGCGATCCATGAGCCTGCCAAATGCCGTCTGCCCAATGGAATAAGCGACACGGAAGGCAATGGCGATATTGGCATAGTCAGAATTTGTCCAGTGGTACTCGAGCTTGAGATAAGGGGCGAGAAGCGAAAGAGTCTGCCGGTCGATGTAGTTGATGACCGTGGAAGCAAACAAAAGGCCGCCGATCCACCAGCGCAATGCAGGAATCGGCTTCCGGGCAGTCGCCATGTGGGAGGGCTGGAGATTCAGTGCATCAAGCGCTAAGTGTCACCTGTGATTCCTCATTTATCACACTTTGCAAGCCTGGACTTAACAGCGATGCCGAATTCTTATCCAAGTAGACCGTTGCGTTGGGATGAGTGCGCAAAATCGACGCCGGTGCCATCGGGCTGATCTTGCCTTCGAAACACGCCTTCACGGCCTGGGCCTTCCGCGCATCAGGGACGACTGCAAGGATCTCCCGGGCTTTCAGAATCTGGCGCGCTGACATGGAAAGTGCTTGCTTTGGCACTTGGGAAATATCGGAGAACCATGCTTCCCCTACCTGCTGCAGCCGGCATGCCTCGTCCAGGTTCACGATGATGTAGGGTTCCTCTGTGTCGAAGTCGGCGGGTGGATCGTTAAAGGCGATATGGCCGTTTTCGCCAATGCCAAGAAACGCGATATCAACCGGCGCAGATGCCAGCTGTTTGCCCACGCGGCGAGCCACTTCGGCGGGATCAGGAGCGTCCCCGTCGAGCAGGTGATAGTTGGTGATTCCAGTCCGCCGGACCAATTGTTCAATCAGCATCTTACGAAAGCTGCCTGGATGTGTGACTGGCAAACCGATGTACTCGTCGAGATGAAAAGCTTCCACTTTGGACCAATCGATGCCGGCTGCCCTAGTGAGCGCATTCAGAAACTCCAACTGAGACGCGGCGGTCGCGGCGATGATGCGCGCCTGTCCATGCTCGGCGATAGCGCGGCGTATTGCCGATGCTGCTTGTTCGGCGGCTGCCTTGCCCAACGCGATCTTGTCGTTGAATACCTTAAGCAGCATGTCGGAAAATTCCGCACTCCGCGTGGCGAATTATACAAAAGACCGGAAATGAAAAAATGCCGGCGTGAATTTTGGTTTCATTGCATGAAAATGGCGTTGTCGGGTCGTAGCGGATGCGCCGAAATTGTTGTATGACTTTTACGCCGGGTCGCGATCAAAGTCCAAGAAAGGGCCTTATCATGCGTCGGAGTATGCATCGGAACTCATCCTCTCTCATCCGTCTGGTTCTCGGGGAAAGATCAGGCCGGAGGGCTGCCTTTGGCTCGCTGTCTGTCGTCCTATTCACCTGGCTCTTCAGCTGGTCATCAGTTGTAACCGCGCAAACCGTCCGTGTGGACACGACACCCAGCCATGTCACAAATACATTTAGTCCGCTATATGCGTTGGGATCCACGGTTGATCGCGTGCCAAGCAACGCGACCGACGTGTTCTTCCGGCCCGACCAGATCAAGCAGGTTTTGTCCGCAGGGTGGGGCGTGATCAGCTATCGGCAGAACACGGATTTGTTCGTGCAGGCCTGGCACTGGAATCCGAAAGGAACCTGGAGCGACCCTGCGGGCAAGGGATACTTCACCGGCGACGCGACCCCTATCAAGGAAATGATCCGTCACTCCTATGGCTACCAGCTTCGTCATCGCGGCTTCACCCGCAACGGCGGCACGGAGTTTGACGGCTTCTCGCGCCTCGATGATGGCGATCTGCAAACGTACTGGAAAAGCAATCCTTATCTCACGAAGGAGCTCACGGGAGAAGACGACGCGCTTCATCCGCAGTGGGTGGTGATCGCGCTGGACAAGAAAGAAAATGTCAACGCGATTCGCATAGCTTGGGCGGAACCATATGCGCGCGACTACCAAGTGCAGTATTGGGTCGGCGACGGTGACGCCATGGACGAACAAGACAAGGGATCATGGAAACCGTTTGCGTCGGGAACCGTGACGGACGCGACCGCTCTTCCCGCAACTCTTCGCCTGGGCTCCTCGGCGGTAACGACAAAATACGTTCGCATCCTTATGACTCGCTCGTCGAACACCTGCGACACTCATGGTTCTGCCGATCGCCGCAACTGTGTTGGCTTCGCCATTCGTGAACTCTACCTGGGAACGATGAATGACAAGCGCGAATTTAAGGATTTGCTGCATCACTCTCCTGATCAGAAGCAGACGTTGACACTTTGTTCTTCGGTCGATCCCTGGCATGAGCCTTCCGATTTGTATGTTGCACCGGACCGCATGGAATCCGGCGATCAGCCGGGCTTCGATCTCTTCTTCACCAGCGGAATTACGCGTGGCCTTCCCGCCATTGTTCCGGTGGCGATGTTGTACAGCACGCCGGAAGATGCGGCGGCACAAATGAGCTACATCAAGCAGCGGGGCTATCCTGTCTCGTACGTTGAGATGGGAGAAGAGCCTGACGGGCAGTACATGCAGCCCGAGGATTACGCCACTCTGTACTTACAGTTCGCTACGGCGATTCATCGTGTCGACCCGAATTTAAAGTTGGGCGGGCCCGTCTTTGAAGGGGTGACGGAGGACATCAAGGTTTGGCCCGACGCTCAGGGAAGAACGTCCTGGTTCGGGCGATTCATCGACTATCTAAAAGCTCACGGCCGGCTTCAGGATCTGGCATTCGTGTCGTTTGAGCACTACCCGTACGACGGTTGCGAAACTCCGTGGAAGAATCTCTACCAGGAGCCTGAACTGATCACTCACATCATGAAAGTATGGCGGGACGATGGTCTGCCACCGGGAATTCCTCTGCTCGATACTGAAACCAACGATCATGGTGGCGAAGCTGCGGTCGATATCTTCGGCGCTCTGTGGCTGGCCGATTCTTTCGGAGGTTTTCTGACCGCGGGCGGCAAGTCCACTCACTACTACCACGCCCTCTCCTACTCTCCACCACACCCGGCTTGCGCCAACAGTTGGGGGACTTACCACATGTTCATGGTAGATGAGCACCATCAGATCCAGCAGCCCACGGCCCAATTTTTCGCCGCACAACTCATGACACAGGAGTGGGCGCAGGCGACAGATGCCGAACACAAACTCTACCCTGCCGCAAGCGACGTAAAGGATTCTGAGGGGCACGTGCTGGTAACCGCGTATGCTCTGCATCGCCCCGATGGTCAGTGGTCGCTCATGGTTATCAATAAGGACTATGACAATCCACAGCAAGTCCACATCGTGTTTCACGATGCAGACGACAACCGAGTTCAAACTTTCGCCGGACCGGTCACGATGATCACGTTCGGCAAGGCTCAGTATCAATGGCACCCAGACCGGAAAAAAGGACACGCGGACCCGGATGGTCCGCCCGTCGCGTCCACGCTCGCCGGAGGCGAGAACACGCAATACAGTTTGCCTGCCGCTTCCGTGACCATACTTCGCGGCAAGCTCTAATCCCGACTTCAGTCTTTAAGCCTCGCCACCTTGCCCCGCAGTACGGTCACTGAGGCTTTCGGAAGAGTGAACGCGGTTCCGGAGTTTGCCGACAACGTGGTGCCGACAGGTGGATTGTCTGGATCAGGATGGCTGTTCGTCCCGTCATTGATCCACACGTACTGCTCGCTGCCAAAAGTCACGAAAGTGACTGGGCCGGAAAAAGATTCGTCTCGTTTGTTTTTCAAATCCTGAAACACAACACGCACGGTGTGCGAGTTGGTCTCGTCACGATTCACCAGCATTAACGACCAGTTGCCGTCAGGACGGAGCACCGCATACGACGTGACCAATACATTGCCTTCGGCGTCTTTGATGTCGGTGGAGGAAGGAAACATGTGGTGCAAACCAGCACGGTGTTGCACCCACTCCAAGTTAATCATGTGCGCGGCGAAATAGGGAGAGGTATATCCCTTGATGTTGTAAGTTTCGTCGGAGACGAAATTCGACCACGAGGACCAACCCAGGCACGTCTCCTGGACGCCCTGGGGCTGGATGGGGGAGTGATAGAAGGCAGCGCCTCCGCCTTCAAAGAACGAGCCGACATTGTCAGCCAGCCACAGCGCCGCAAAAATTGTTGTCATCGGACCGGTGAGGCTGGCGGCAAGATGGTTCTCCGTCACCATCATCGGCACATCCTTGGGCACGCCATCATCTCTCCATACCTGCAAGATGTGTTTCATCAGTTGCGGTTCGCTGTAGAGAGTTTTCCACGTGATGGTGCATGGTTCAAAAGGATAATGCTCGAATGACACGAAGGCCAGTTCGGACAAGCGGTTGTGCGCCCTCAGATAATCCACGAAGCGCCCCATCCATGAAGTCCGCCCCTGGGCGTCGGGCCACACGCGGATATCCTCGTTCACACCCTCGAAGATGGGTCCGCCCAGCTTGAGCTTGGGGTCAACCTTGTGAATGGCCGTGGCCCATTGCAGATAAAGGGCGGCATAATCTTCGGGCATAGCGTGCTTGCCATCGGGCTCTTCTCCCATCTCGATGTAGCCGATGGAGTAGCCGCGCTTCTCAATATAAGCAATCTGTGCAGCCGCATCGTCGGGCGTGCCGTAGAGCAGGGTGACCGGGATCATCGCCGGGAGATTGTTGGTGAGTCCGCTGGTGAAGAAGATGTCGAAGCCGCTGTGCTGATAGCCTCCTCCATCGTCAACGTCATCTTCGGAATGCCAGGGATCGATCGACGAAACGCAATAAGTAGTTCGCCTCTCGTCAGCATTTTTCGTCACCTCAACGAAGGCTCCGCTGGCATCGAGCGTGCCGGCAGCGAGTTGCTGAATGGCATAGCCAACGCAGTTGCGCACATCGTCCCGCCCATGTTCATCGCAAGTGTTGGAAGATTCCGTCATCAAGATGCGCAAGTAGCGCGTCGAAACTGGCGTGTCGGTAAGCTTCAAAGTGACCGTGCCGCCTTGTGCGTTCTTTAGAGCGCCGGAGGGGAAAACTTTCCACTCACCCTTGGGCCCGCCATCAAAATCGAGCGCATTCGAGCCCATCCAATATTCAATCTGGTAGGTGGTGGCATAAGGGCTGGCCCAGGCGACGCGAACGGCGCTCACGGGCTTTTCGGCATTCAGATTCACGACCACCCACTGCGGATGCAGCGAGTCGCTCTCGCCGGTGAACTTGCTGGTGAGATACGGATTGCTTTTCCAATAACTGAGATCGGGCCCTTGTATGGGGCGATCACCGCTGGTGGCAAAACCACGGTGCGGCAAAGCGTAGGCCAGGATGTAACGGGTTGTCTTTTTCAGTTCGGTGCTGCCGGTGAAGTATCCACTGCGGTGCGCAGCGTCACTCCACGTTCCGTCCTCAGTCCAGTGCCAGGCCGCCATCCGCAGTTCAGTATTATTGCGGTAAGTGATGGGTCCCCAGCCTGCCGAGAGCGCCTCCTGAATGATGTGAGGCGTATAGACCTTGTTGATGTCGGTGCGAGTCAGAACATCAATCGAACTGCCCAGGGCGCTGTCGGGATCAAACGAATTGAGGGAGTGGCCCTGTGTCGCATCGACCCGAACAGTTGCGGGTTGGACTACTGACCTGTCGGCATTGACTTGGGCGGATGCAGTTCCGATTTGTGCTACAAGAGAAAAAATGGAGATCGCGGTGGCAGCCCCGCTCAGCAATACTCGAGCAGAACTTCGCTTTTCGACTCTCGTGTTCCCCCATTTCAACGCACCTGCCATCGTGCCTCCATTACGGCTACGGCCGTGCTTTCGGCACTCGATCGAGAACGGAGAAAGCTGCGTAAAAGATTTTCACTGTGTGAAAGGGCCGAGTGCCTTGCCCGACTCTCCCTACAGACGCGAATAATAGCATTTGGTTGACTGGGAAGACGTTGGTGCAAAGCGCGCAGTATCCCGACCTATGGCACGTTGAGGCTGACATTAGCTGGAAAACTCAGGCTGGAATTTTTCAGCAGCCCGGCGCCCCATACTTCCTCCAGTTGGTATAAACTCGATTATTATTTTCACCGCAAGGCGAAGCCCAACTTATTCCTCCCTTGTCCTTCCTTCATGGCTTCGGACAAGCGCAACCCGGTGGTAGCGGCCGGTAACTCTCCGCTACGCGGAGGCCAGGAATGCAAGACGACGATTCCATCCCCAAGAAAACTGAAGAACTCCCTGAGAAGTCTTCTGGCGTTTCCCGCCGGGACTTCCTGAAGATTTCCGGCCTTGCCGCTGCTGCTGTGCCTGCGGTCGCCGGCCCCAAGGTGGTAATGGCTGCCGGACAGCAAGTGAAGGTCTACGGTCCGGGCAGAGTTCCGATGGAATTCACCGTGAACGGGAAGAAGTACCAGGCGAGCCTTGAACCTCGCGTGACTCTCCTCGACGCTCTGCGGGATAGCTTGGACCTCACCGGAGCCAAGCGCGTATGCGACCGCGGGGAGTGCGGAGCGTGCACCGTCCTGGTGGACGACAAAGCCGTCTACGCCTGCTCGATTCTTGCGATTGAGGCGCAAGGAAAGAAGATCACGACGGTGGAGTCGCTCACCGAGAACGGAAATCTCCATCCAATTCAGCAGGCGTTTGTCGACAATGATGCCTCACAGTGCGGGTTCTGCACGCCGGGCTTTGTTGTGGCCTGCAAGGCTCTGCTGGACAAGCATCCCAACCCAACGCAGGAAGATCTCCTTCACGGCCTCAGCGGGAACATTTGCCGCTGCGGGACCTACCGGGGAATTCGTGGCGCTGTCGCGCAGGTCGCGCGGAGAGGAGCGTAAACCATGCCCGACTATCAATGGCCCGATGCCGAACATCGTACGCTGATTGGCAAGCGCATATCGCGCGTGGACTCCCCCGATAAAGTTTCCGGGCGTGCGCGTTACACCTACGACGTTAAGCGTCCCGAGATGCTGTTCGGTAAGATGCTGCGTGCTCCTTACGCGCACTGCAAGGTCGTGAGCGTCGATGTCAGCGCTGCCGAAAAGATGCCCGGGGTGAAGGCGATTGAGATCGTTCAGAAGCCCGGCTCAACCATTCACTGGGCTGGCGACGAAGTTGTCGCGGTGGCTGCGGTCGACGAACCGACGGCTGAAGACGCAATCCGGGCGATTCAGGTGAAGTACGAAAAGCTGGGGCACCTGGTAAGCGATGCCGAACCTCCCGAAGGCGCCAGCGAGAGTCAAGGTCCTCTCAGCATGGACGACATCGGTGACATGCTCGACAATCAGGTCCCACCGAACCAGATGGTAAGCCAGTTGGAGCAATACGGCATCAGTTTCCAGCCGACAGAAGACGAACTGAAAGGCGCCAAGGAAGACGGCGCTCCCGATGCTGTGATCGAGGCCATACGGAAAGCTCCTGTGCATCCGGAGGCCGCCAAAAAATCCCACTCGAGTTACCAGAAAGCGGCGACACAGGCCACGGGAGACGTGGACCAGGCTTTTGCGCAAGCCGATGCGATATCGGAAGGTCTTTATGGAGCGCCAGTGATTACACACTGCTGCTTGGAGTCTCATGGTTCCACCTCCGAGTGGACGGACGAAGACCATTTGTTCGTTCATATCTCCACGCAGAATGTCTCCGGCATTGCCGGACAGATGGCGGAGCCGCTCAAGATACAAGCCGCAAATATCCGCGTGCACCAAGACCACGTTGGCGGGGGCTTCGGAAGTAAGTTTGGACCAGACCGGTGGGGCATCGCGACAGCCCGGCTTTCGAAGAAAGCTGGCGGCAAGCCCGTACGGCTGATGCTTGAGCGCGACTCGGAACTCAAGGTCGCGGGCGCTCGCCCATCGGCTTACGCGCGCGTCAAAGTGGGCGCGAAAAAAGACGGTACGCTCGTGGCCTGGCAATCCAAGTCTTGGGGAACGGGTGGCCCGGGTGGAGGTGGCATGCCGCCGATCCCCTATTGTTTTGCGATTCCTGCCCAGCGCAAGGAACACACGGCCATCCGCGCGAACATCGGTCCGGCCCGCGCGTGGCGTGCGCCTAATCATCCGCAGGCTGCCGTAATCACCATGTGCGCGCTCGACGATCTGGCCGCCAAGCTTAACCTCGATCCGCTGGAGTTTTTCCGGAAGAATATCGAACTGGCTAAACCACGCCAGAGCATCTATCTCGAGGAATTCGTCATTGCCTCCGACCTCATGAACTGGAAGGACAAGTGGCGTCCTCGCGGTCAAAACATTTCGGGCCACGTCGCTCGGGGCGTTGGCATGTCATTGCATACCTGGGGCGGACGCGGCCACAGCAGCGATTGCGATCTCTCCATATATCCCGATGGTTCCGTCGATCTCAAGATGGGCACGCAGGATATTGGTACCGGCACCCGCACGACCATCGCAATCGTGGCTGCCGACACGTTGGGCCTGTCCGTGGATGCTATCAAACTGTACATCGGTGACACACAATATCCTCCGTCGGGCGGGTCAGGCGGCTCGACCACTCCGGGCGGAGTGACTTCGTCCACACGCCGCGCCGCGGTTGACGCCCGCGATGCGCTCTTCGCGAAGGTAGCGCCCGTGTTGAACGCTCAGCCCACGGACCTGGAAAGCGTTCAGGGCGTGATTCGCGTGAAGAGCGATCCATCTCATTCGCTGAGTTGGAAAGCCGCTTGCGCCAAGATGGGCGCGACGCCGATCACGTGCCACGGGCACAACGATCAGGTAGCCGCAAAAAATAATCCCGACTTGACCAACAGTGGAGTCGGTGGCGTGCAGATGGCCGAGGTCGAGGTGGACACCGAAACCGGCGTTGTGCAGGTGAAGAAGATGGTAGCCGTGCAGGATTGTGGTCTGATCATCGACGTGAAACTCGCCGAGAGCAGCGTGCTCGGAGGGCTCATTATGAGCATAAGCACTGCTCTCTTCGAGGAAAAGGTCATGGACTCGAATACCGGGCGCATGCTGAACGCGGACATGGAATTCTACCGGCTCGCGGGATTTAACGACATTCCCGAACTCGTTGTACACATGATGACCGGAAAAGGTTACGACGAGCGTGGTGTGATCGGTCTGGGCGAACCGCCAGTCATCTCCGGTGGTGCTGCCATCTCGAATGCGGTGGCGAACGCCATCGGCGCCCGGGTCGCGTTCTTGCCGCTCACGCCCGATCGCGTACTCGCGTCGCTCGGACAGAAGGCAGGTGCATAATGCGATCCTTCGAATATGTCAGCCCGACGGATGCCAGGCAAGCTTTCAGTCTCCTCGGCACAAGCTGGGGACAGACGGAAATACTGGCGGGCGGCACCGATCTGCTCGCCCTCATGAAAGAGGATGTAGTCACGCCGAAGCGCGTAGTAAACATCAAAGAGATCAAAGACCTCCGCGGCGTGAGCGCGAACACCAACGGCCTTCGGATCGGGGCGCTTACGTTGCTTGCCGATCTTGCTGAGAATCTCAGCGTCCGGCAGAATTATCCCGCTCTTGCCGAGGCTCTTCAGGAGGCTGCCAGCCCTCAGATCCGCAACACGGCCACTCTCGGTGGAAACCTCTGCCAGCGGCCACGTTGTTGGTATTTCCGCAACGGCTTCGGTCTCCTGCCGAAGGATGAGTCGGGCAAGAATCTCGTGGCCACCGGCGAAAACCGGTATCACGCGATCCTGGGGAATGAGGGCCCGGCGCAGTTCGTCAGCCCGTCAACCATTGTCCCCGTGCTGATCGTCTATGGGGCGCAAGTGCACATTGAGGGGCCGCAAGGGAAGCGTACCCTGGCGCTCGAAAAATTCTACGTCATCCCCAAGACTGAGGGAGACCGTGAACACGATCTGAAGCCAAACGAGATCGTCACCGCGGTGACTCTGCCTCACGCAGGCAGCGCCAAGGTTGCGCGTTACGAAATCCGCCAGAAAGCCGCCTTTGACTGGCCGCTCGCAGTGGCGGCGATTGCGTTGAAGACAAATGGCAATTCAGTGCAGTCAGCGCGCGTGGTGATGGGACACGTCGCTCCGATTCCGTGGCTCTCACCCGAAGCGGAGAAAGCTCTAGCTGGCAAGAGCGTTAGCGAAGAAACCGCGCGGGCCGCGGCTGAGGCTGCTCTTGAGAAAGCGAATCCTCTCAGCCAGAACGCCTACAAAGTGCAACTTGCGCGCGTCGCCGTCCGGCGCGCTATCCTGAAAGCCGGAGGTGCCGCATGATTCGCAAAAGGGATCGCTTCAATGTCAACCATCCGAATCTCTGTCCAGCCCTCCGCTGGAAAGGCCAGTTCATCTTGAGCGAGCCGGACCCGAGCGTACCTGCGTCCAATGACGGACTATTCTGGTGCATGCACACCCAAACCTGCATCGGCCCGGACGGGGAACTGGCCGAGCCCGGCAACTGCAGTTCCGAGTCGCGCGGGTGCCACGGAACCGGCAAGTGCCAGGAGGAAACGGCTTCCGAACCTTTGCGTTCCGGCTCCGCATTGTTGGACAATAGAGGGAAGAGTTAGGTGAGGAGTTTCCCATGAAGTTCCGTCTGTTTGCAAGGTCCGCGATGTTCCTTTTGTTCCTGTCCGGCCTCTTCCTGTCAAATCGGGCAACTGCCCAGCAAATCCGCGGCGATTACATCGAAACACGCAGTGCCGACGTCTACACCGGCCAGTGCTTCGCCAATGGCGAGGTCAATCTGGTTGGGAACGAGGCAATTGTAGCTTGGCACGTCGAGAGCGGCAGCTGGGACGGTGTGCCGCTCGACGGCCTGACGGTGGCCGCCGCCGTCCGCGCGAAAGCGACCCTCGGCGATCCCTACGCCAACCCCTATCCGGCGGAATCTATTCTGCTAGTTGACGACCAGGCCAACATGCAACAGCGGACCGCGCTCATGAGCTTCGCTCACAAGATGGGTGGCGAACTGCTCAGCCACGTGGACCAAGTCATCGTCGCTCCCATGGAAATGGTCGTGAACCACGAGCGCCATGGAGTCGCACTGCTTCGCGCCGGACAATTTGCCACCGTGCAGACGCGCTCGCTCGGCGAACATGATCACACCTGTGGCAACGAGGTGACGTTCTATCCGCCGCTTACCGCTGTCGCGCATTCTATGCCGGCGGTAGCGGTCACTGATGCCTGGCGTGGCCCGGGCTTGGGCGAGTCCTGGGATTTGCACGGCAAGCGCAGCGCATTCGTGGGAACCTTTGCCCGGTAAAATCTCGGTTGCTTCTTTGCCGACCGAGCAGATTTGACAACAATGGGTTTTTGCCTTAACGTGTTTTTGTAATGACTTTGCTGACCCATCGCCACCATCATCACCATTCCCATGCGATGAGCGTGTCAGCGGAGCATTGCGGATAAACCTTTAGAGCACTCATAGGAAATCCAAGCCCGCCGACGCGATCCTCGCATCGGCGGGTTTTGTTTTTAGCGCAAACCTCAAAAAAGAGTGGCATGAAAGATGGTTGAAACAGGAGAGCTTAGATGGAAATCGACTTCGACAAATTGAATGGACTAGCGCCCGCGGTAATTCAGGACGCGTCTACCGAAGAGTTGTTGATGGTGGGTTTCATGAACCAGGAAGCGTTTTATGTGACTCTGCGTAGTGGATTCGTCACATTTTACAGCCGCAGCCGCCAGACACTCTGGACGAAAGGCGAAACCTCAGGGAACCGCCTGCAAGTTGTCGCCGCGTGGACGGACTGTGATCGCGACACAATCCTGCTGCGAGTCCGAGTCCTCGGCCAAGGCAAAGTCTGTCACACCGGATCGCGCTCCTGCTTCACACAAGAGCTAAAGCTGGGTGCCGCAGCGTTGCCGGAAATGGAGACTCAGCCATGAAACTCCGGCTGGGTATTCCCAAAGGCAGTTTGCAGGAAGCGACCCTAAGCCTTTTCACGCGCGCGGGATTGCGCGTCTACACCAACGCCCGCTCCTATTTCGCAGCGACTGATGATTCAGAGATCGACTGCCTGCTGATCCGCGCGCAAGAGATGGCGCGCTACGTCGAGCATGGGGCTCTCGACGCCGGCCTGACTGGCCTCGATTGGGTACTCGAAAGCGGACTCGAAGTGATCGCCGTCACCGACCTGATCTATGCCAAACAGAGCATGGGCAAGGTGAAGTGGGTGCTGGCCGTGCCGGAAGATTCAGGTTTCCAGAAACCCGAAGACCTGGAAGGCCGCATCATTGCGACAGAACTGGTCAACTTTACGCGAAACTATTTCGCGAGCCGCAATATTTCAGTGCGGGTGGAATTTTCCTGGGGTGCAACTGAAGTGAAACCTCCGTTGCTGGCGGACGCCATCGTCGAGGTCACCGAGACGGGAAGTTCGCTGCGAGCGAATCACTTGCGAATTCTGGAGACTGTTCTCGAGTCGAATACGCAACTCATCGCTAACAAGAGCGCATGGGCCGATGCGGAGCGACGGCGAAAGATCGAGAACTTGGCTGTGATGCTCTGTGGAGCCATGGCGGCGCACGGGAGGGTCGGCTTGATGCTCAATGTGCGGAAGCCAGACCTCTCCGCTGTCCTCGGATTGCTTCCGGCGTTGCAGAATCCAACCGTCGCGCCACTGGCGGACGGCGAATGGGTGGCGGTCAATACCGTTATTGAAGAGCACGCGGCCTGGTCTCTGATTCCCAAACTTAAACAAGCGAACGCGCAAGGGATTGTGGAATATCCGCTGAACAAGGTGGTGATGTAATGCGCATTCTCGAAGGTTCGAAGCGAGATCGATTCGTGCGTGCGCTAGAGCAGAGGGGCGCGACCGACTTGGCGGATGTGGCTCCTGCGGTTCGACGCATTGTGAGCGACGTTCGCCGCAATGGAGACCGCGCGTTACACCGTTACTCCACGCGTTGGGACGGATTGGGAAAACACGAACCGCTGCGTGTTTCCGAGGCTGACCTGCAACGGGCATGGGAACTGACGCCTAAGGAACTTCAGGACGCAATTACTGAGGCAGCGGCAAACATTCGCCGCTACTGCGAGTGGCAAAAGCCGGCGGAATGGCGGCGCGAAATCCACCCTGGTGTTTGCGTAGGGCAGTTGGTTCGTCCTCTTGAATCTGTGGGTTGCTATGTTCCTGGCGGCCGCTATCCCCTGCCGTCCACTGTGCTGATGACGGTAATCCCAGCCCAGGTTGCGGGTGTGCGTCAGATTCGTGTTGCATCGCCGCGGCCGGCGCAGATCACGCTGGCTGCTGCTTTCTTTCTTGGAGTGCGCGAATTCTATTGCATCGGTGGTGCGCAGGCCATCGCCGCCTTAGCGTACGGAACTAAGACCGTTTCCCGCGTCGATAAGATCGTCGGTCCCGGCAATCGATATGTCACGGCGGCCAAGAAATTTGTGGCTTTCGACTGCGCTATCGAATTCCTGGCGGGACCAACCGAAGCGGTGGTGATCAGTGAAGATGGGAATCCGGCGTGGATCGCTTCTGATTTGGTCGCGCAGGCCGAGCATGATCCTGACGCACTCTGTATTTTCATCACGACCACGAGCGACCTCGCAAAAACTGTGCAAACGGAAGTGCAGCAGCGCACGCGCACGAACGCCGTCGCCCGGCAATCGCTCTCCCGGAGGGGCGCGATCCTGCTGGTGGATTCACTTGAAGATGCGGTCGAGACCGCTAATCATATTGCGCCAGAACATCTCACACTGCCGCCGCAACTGGCTTCCGCAGTACAAAACGCAGGGTCAGTTTTCCTCGATGAGCTTTCCCCACAGGCCGCTGGGGACTACATCTCAGGTCCGAACCACGTGTTGCCTACCGGAGGAATGGCTCGCGTGCGTGGCGGCCTCAGTGTGCTCGACTTCGTGCGCATCATCGCTTGCCAGGAGGTGTCTGCAGAAGGCATCCAACGACTCGCGCCCTCGGCCATTGCACTCGCGGAGGCTGAAGGGCTGGGCGCACACGCCGAGTCGTTGCGGGTGAGGTGCTCCCATGCTTGAAGCCCGCCAGGCGGTGAAGACTCTTCGTGCCTACCATCCGCCATTGGCTGGACGGCAAGGCCTACGCCTCGATTTCAACGAGAGCACGGTGGGTTGTTCGCCGCGTGTGCTGGCTCGTTTGCGTTCTCTCGATGCGGAATCGCTGGCACGCTATCCCGACCGTGAGCCGGTGGAAGCGGAAGTGGCCCGCTTCCTCCAGCTCGACGCCGCGCAAGTCCTGCTCACCAACGGTGTGGATGAAGCCATTCATCTGCTGTGCTCTACGTATCTCGAATCGGGAGACGAAGCGATCATTGTCGTGCCAACCTTTGCGATGTACTCCATCTTTGCCGGCGTTGAGGGGGCACGTGCCGTCGAGGTCCGCGGGGAAGACAATTTTGCGTTCCCCTTGAATGATCTGCTCTCCCGTCTTAATCAACACACACGACTTATCGCGCTGGCGAATCCTAACAACCCTACCGGTGCTGCGGTTACAGGTGATGTCCTGCTTCAGATTGCGCAAGCCGCGCCGCAGGCAGCAGTTCTTGTGGACGAAGCCTACTTCGAATTTCATAGGGAGACAGTCATCGACCACGCTAGGAGGCTGCCGAATCTCTTTGTAGCCCGGACTTTTTCTAAAGCTTATGGCCTGGCGGGTCTGCGCATCGGCGTTCTTGCAGGAGATGCCCGACAAATGACGATGGTCCGCCGCGTTGCTTCCCCTTACAACGTGAATGCGGCCGCGTTGGCGGTCCTGCCCGATGCTCTACTCGACCGGCACTATGTCGAGAGCTACGCCGCGGAAGTACGCTTGAACCGCGCGGTCTTGGAGCAGGAACTCGGCCAGATCGGGCTGCAGTACTGGCCGAGCCGGGCGAATTTCGTGCTGGTTCGCATCGGCGAGAAGCATGCGGAGTTCGTCCAAGCTCTGCGCGATCGCGGCATCCTCGTGCGCGATCGCAATTCCGATCCGGGATGCGAAGGATGCGTACGGCTCACCGTGGGATCCAGCGAACATACGCGCGCTCTGATTGCGGCTCTCCGGGATGTGGTCGACAAATTGAGGCTGCGGCACGAGGTGCAGATATGAGGAAAGCGACCCTCCATCGCAAGACCACGGAAACGGAGATCGAGATCGCCCTCACGATCGAGGGTCACGGAAAGTATGAGGTCTCCACAGGCATCCGTTTCTTCGACCACATGATGGAGCTCTTTACTCGACATGGAGGCTTCGATCTGAAACTGGCGGCGCAGGGCGACTTGGATGTTGATCAGCATCACACGGTTGAGGATGTTGGGATCGCGTTGGGTGAGGTTTTTAATCGTGCTCTGGGCGATCGCCGCGGCATTTTGCGCGCCGGTTATTTTGTCATGCCAATGGACGAAACGCTCGGTCTGGCCGCGGTGGATTTCGGAGGACGCGCCGCGGCGGTCGTTGATACCAAGGTCCGCGCTTTGCGTGTTGGCGATCTGCAGGCGGAGCTTGTATACGATTTCTTCGAAGCCTTCGCGCGAGGAGCCCGCGCCAACGTTCACGCGCGCGTGCTGTACGGACGATCCAGCCATCACAAGATCGAAGCGCTATTCAAAGCCTTTGCCCGTGCCCTGCGTGTAGCTTGCTCCCGCGATCGGCGCTTGGGACGGATGCTGCCCAGCACGAAGGGGATTCTATGATCGCCATTGTCGACTACGGCGCGGGCAACCTGAATTCCGTCAAGAAAGCGTTCCAGCATATCGGTGCCGACGCCGTCGTGACCAATAAACCCGAGAGTGTGGCGGCAGCCGACAAGATCGTTCTGCCCGGCGTGGGGCACTTCTCCGCTCTGGGAGTTCTTGACCGCATGGGTTTGCGGGATGCCATATCGCAGAGTGTCCGCATCGGCAAGCCGCTTCTCGGGATTTGTCTGGGAATGCAGTGGCTTTTTGACGGCAGTGAGGAAGCCCCGCCGGTCGCAGGCGCCGGATTATTTTCAGGAGCCTGCCGGCAGTTTCCGTCCTCAGTGAAGTCGCCCCACGTTGGGTGGAATTCGCTGACTGTGCAGAAAGATTCGCGGTTGCTGCGAGGCTTGGCGCAGGACGCGTTCGTCTACTACACCCATTCTTTCCATGCGCCTGTAGTTGCCGCCACGACCGGCGCGAGCGAATACGGGCTGCAGTTTTCCGCTGTCGTCGAACAAGACAACATCTTCGGAGTGCAGTTTCATCCCGAAAAATCTGGGCCGACGGGGCTGCTCATCTTGAAGAATTTTTGCGAGGTCCGATAAGTGCTCACCAAGCGCATCATCGCCTGCCTGGACGTGGACGGCGGCCGAGTTGTAAAAGGCGTCCGGTTCAAGAACCTGCGGGACGCAGGCGATCCGGTGGAGTGTGCAACTGCCCACGCCCGCGATGGAGCGGATGAAATCGTCTTGCTCGATATCACGGCTACGAGCGACAAGCGCGGCACTTTGCTCGACACTGTGGCTCGAACGGCGCGTTCCTTGTTCATTCCGTTTACTGTGGGAGGAGGAATTCGCCAGCTCGCTGACGCTGCAGCGGTGTTCAATGCGGGCGCGGATAAGGTAGCCATCAACTCCGCTGCGGTGCGAGATCCAGAACTGATCAGCCAGATCGCTGAGCGCTTTGGTTCCCAGGCGGTCGTGGTGGCGATCGACGCCAAGCGAGGGAACGGAGGGTTCGAGGTATTCGTCGCCGGCGGACGTACGGCCACGGGCCGAGACGCGATGCAATGGGCGCGAGAAGCGGCCTCTCGCGGAGCAGGAGAGATCCTGCTCACCTCCATGGACTGCGACGGAACCCGGGCCGGTTTTGATTGCGAGCTGACACGCCTTGTGTCGCAAGCCGTTTCTATCCCCGTCATCGCCTCGGGCGGCGCCGGATCGGCCGCAGACTTCATTGACGTGTTTCGTGGCGGGTGCGCTGACGCGGCTCTCGCGGCGTCCATTTTCCACTTCGGTATCGAGAGCATCGTCGATCTGAAAAGCCAGCTGCACGCGGCAAACGTCCCGGTGAGGTGGCCATGCTGATTCCCTCAATCGACCTGATGGGCGGCAAGATCGTCCAGTTGGTGCAGGGGGCGAAGCAAGAATTGGAGTTTGACAACTTCGACTACTGGATCGATCGCTTCTCCAAATATCCACTGGTGCAGCTCATCGATCTCGACGCAGCCCGCGGATTGGGCGACAACCGCCCACTGGTGCGGCAAATCATGCAACGGCTGAATTGCCAGGTCGGTGGCGGCATTCGCAGCGTCGAGACCGCACGGGATTTTCTTGAAGCGGGAGCGCACAGAGTCATTCTCGGGTCGGCGTTGATGAGTGAAGGCAAGATCAATCATGAGCATGCTCGCGACCTGGCAGATGCGCTGGGCACGGCAAGACTGGTCTTCGCTCTTGATTCCAAAGGTGGCCGGGTTGCGATCGATGGCTGGCGCAAACAGACTGCCGTCACCGCGTTTGACATGATTCGAGAGTTGGAGCCTTACTGTGACACCTTCCTCTATACACACATCGATACTGAGGGTTTGATGCAGGGAATCCCAATGGAAACGGTTCGAGCAATTCGGGACGTCACTTCCCACCGCCTGGTGGTCGCCGGAGGCGTGACAGAGCAACGTGAAATCGACGAGCTTGACGCCATGGGGATCGATGCTGTGGTGGGAATGGCTCTCTACACCGGCAGGATTGCCGGCTGAATATGCGGCTGCCTTACCGCACAGCTCGAGCGCGAAAATAAATGTGCCCGAAGTCGCCGCCTACTGCTTGCTGCGACGACTTCGGGCACTGACTATGCAACTCAGACTTGCCAAGACAAGCTTACATACCTGGCGCGTCTTCAGTTGCATGCATCACTCGGAAGGTGTTTCCGCCATTGGACCAGACGAGCACAAACTCGTTCGATGATCGCTCCATGAATGTCGCTGGGCGCCTGCACCTGTTGGCGCAACTCGGGAATCATGTCAGCCAGGCCCAGGCCCCACCGTGGCTTGCCATGATCGTTGCTGGCAGTTTCGCTGCCCTCGCGGTCACGGCTTCCCATTTCCTCAAGGGTCACGGGGACATTTACGCTCTTGCCGTCTCGCAAGACTCGCAGCTTGATGGTAGAGCCGGGATGTTTCTGTCCAACTTCAATCTGAAGTTGGCTCGCGTCAGTCACTTTCTGGCCATCGAGTTCGGTGATGACATCACCCACTTTCAAGCCAGCCTTGGCGGCCGGGGAACTAGCCTCCACCTGGGAGACCAGCGCTCCTTCGTTGTTGTCGACACGGAAGAACTTCGCGTTCTCCGGCGTTACGTCGCTGATGCCGATGCCCATATAGCCGTGCTTCACTTTCCCGTCGCGGATCAGAGCTTCCACGGTAGGACGCACGATCTGTGTCGGAATCGCAAAGCCCATGCCCGAGAAGCTGTCCGATGACGAGATGAGGAAAGTGTTGATGCCGATCACCTCACCGCGGGCGTTCACCAGTGGTCCGCCCGAGTTTCCGTGGTTGATAGCCGCGTCGGTCTGAATGAAGCTACCCGGCTGGCGGCGATCCCGCGAGAAGGGATTTGGCCGATTCAGACCGCTCACGATGCCACGGGTGACAGTGAAGCGGAAGCCGAACGGATTGCCGAACGCCAGCACCGTCTGTCCCGGGCGCAGCGCAATGGAGTTGCCCCACGGGGCGTTAGGGAGATTTGTCCCAGCCACCTTGATGACTGCAAGATCGGTGAGCGGATCAGCTCCGACGAGCTTGGCGGGCAAAATTCTCCGGTCGTTCAGCGTGACGTTGATATCGACCGCGCCGTCGACTACGTGATTGTTGGTGACGATGTAGCCGTCGGGCGAGATCAGGATGCCGCTGCCGATGCCGTGCTCAATCTGCGATTGCGGCCTCCCGGGATGTTCAAAGAACGGACCGAACATCGGCGGCATGCCTTCGGGCATCTGAGGCATCTGGCCCTCAGCCATTTCGGCTTTGGCGTGCGATGTGACGGCCACGTTTACTACTGCGGGCGTGACTCGCGCGGCCAGCGTTTCCATTGCCTGGTCAAGCGAGAGCAGCGCTCCGATGCTGTTGTCGTCGAGCGGCGTCGCGGTGGGAGCTGCAACTGGTCCCTTCGCAAATGCCGGCTTGGCGAATTCATAGGTTGCTAACGACGCCGCCAGTGCGATTGCCATTACAGGCCCAATCAGGCGGCGCGTTAGGTTTTTGGTGATCCACGTCTTCATCTGTTTTTTCTCCTTGGTTATCCAACTAATTATTTAGTTTCTAAAATTGCACGCATACCAGTGCCCGGGAGCACTTGGGTTAAGTTGATTTTGCTGTGATTGCGTTTTGAACCTGGTGCTCGACGGGATGGAATAGAGTCAAGCGCCAGACGGAAAGGTTCCAGACCACTCGTCCAGAGGAGTCGACTCCCTGGGTCTCCATTACGAGGAATACGGAACTCGGGCGACCGACTTCGTCGCGGGAGTTGCTACCACTTGCCCGCGCAGGAGAATCAGTTTGAGGTTGCACTAACTTTACAGGGACCAGGTGGGACTTCACCAGAATCGAGGCAAGTGACGCGACTCCAGTAGCATCATCCCCCCGCTGCTGCTTTACCGCACTAGCGAGAACGACTTTTCTTTTCTTGGAGAGCGCAGCGCTGAGAACCTCACTACGAAGCTTGGCAGGAACCAATTTCGGCCCTACCGGTGCTAAATTCGCGGCGAACATGGCAGCTGAATTCGAGTTCGAAGCAGATGCGGTGGCGACGCTGGGCATTTCTTCGAACGCGATGAGCCTGGGCGCACGTGGAAGCGAAATCAGACAGACCGCCGAAAAAGCGGCGAACAGACCGAGGGCCGGCTTCCAGACTCTGGTTGCGCCGGGGCGATTGGTATCAAGAATCCGCGCCACGCGCTGCGAAGTCTGTTGCATGCGGCTGACCACGGCCTGCGCCAGAGCGAGGCTATGCTGGAGAAAGCTCTTCTCGGCCACCGAAACCAGGCACTGCGCATAGGCCCGGGGATTGGAAGTTGCAGCCAAAACAAAATCATCGCAGGCCATCTCCCGCTCCAGGGATAACCCTTTTCCAATCCACCACACGACGGGATGAAAAAACAAAAGCGCTCGAAGAATCCTCTGAGCCAGATTGGTCCAATCATCCCATCGGCGCAGGTGAGCCAACTCATGTAACAGGACAGTGTTCAGTTCGACGGGCGAAAGTTCTTCCAGTGCCCAACAGGGGATGACGATTAGCGGCTTCAGAAAACCAACGGCGGTGGGCACGCGTACCTGGCCGGACGCGCAGATCGTCAAGTGCCGGACCGAGCGGAATTCGTTGAGACTGTTCTGCAGCAAGGAATCCAGACAGAGAGGCGATATGGGTGCGCAGCTCCGGCGCAGTTTGCGTAATCGCCAAAAGCCAAAGCCGATTCTGATCAGCCCTGCGCTCGCAATCACCGCCCACAATAGAAACATGTCGAGCGCCCATCGCCCCGGAAGCCAGATCGCTGAAGGTGGCGCCACGGCGACAGCCGCCGCGTTACCAGCCGTAATGTTCCCGTTCGCGAAGAAAGGCAGTGCTGCTATGGCAATCAAGGCGGCGAACCAGACCGCGAAGCGGGTGCTGGAATTCTGCCGTCCGAGCAGTCGCAACAGCATCCAGCCAAACAGAGCGATGGCGATACCTTGCCCTATGCTGTTCAGCATTCTCTCCGCGAATAGCTGCGCAAGCGCCTGAAAATGAGGTGCTGCTACCATCCCGTCACTTGCTCCTTTCCAGCATCTCGCGGAGTCGCTTTATTTCACGGGCATCAACGCCATTGTCTTCGAGAATATTGAGCACCAGCAATTCGTGGGAGTCGCCGAAAAACCGGCTCACCAGACGCCGGATCTCGGAGCGGGTGGCGTCCTTGCGCTCGACTAGTGGCGTGTACACATGGGCACGACCGTCCTTCACATGCCTTACATAGCCTTTATTCTCAAGAATGCGGATCGTCGTTAGCACAGAGTTGTACGCCAAGGGCGCCTTCTTAGGGAGACTCTCCAAAACTTGCTGGACCGTGGCTGGCCCTTTCTCCCAAAGCACTTGCATAAGCCGCAATTCAGCTTCCGTAAGAGTCGGAGACTTCTGGGGGGGCAAAAACGTCCTCCTATAGACTGAAAAAAACCACCCGTTACTTTAGACGTACCGAAGTTCAGAACGTCAACTAGTAAATTAGTTGCTTGAGGGCATTACTGGGTTGCCTGTGCTTATATAAAGGACCGCCGCCCAACGGCCGATTTCCTGGGACGTGTTTGTTTCTTCGGGTCTTCTGCCATCACTGCCTCCTTTGGGGCACCGAGGGCCCTGCTACAATGCGAGACGAGGACTCCCGCAAATCGTCAGAAGCGCAGCAGTCCGCACCATGCCTTTCCCGCAATAACGATAGTGCAAACAGGTTGAATTCTTCAGAGAAGTAGTGGCGAGTGGTCATCGCCGGAGGCACAAAGAAGTAATCATGGAAATCAAGTCAAGATGGAGCGGTTGTGTGCTCAAAACAGTATGGTTTAGCGTCGCCACGAGCCTGAGTATCTTTTGTCTTGGCGCATCTCTCACGGCACAGCAAATCGTTCCCGAGATGCCCATGCAGGCGAGGTATGAAGACGGCGCTGAATTCCGATGGCTGAACAAGAAGGTCCTCGATTCGCGTGTGCTGGACGGCATGGAAGATCTTTCCACCTGGTCGTTCGCCGGCCTGGGAGAGATGACGTTAACCGACGTCCACGTCAAAGATGGCCGGCATTCCCTGCGAATCCGTTCCACTACCAACGTCGCCCAGGTCGACGGCAGCGGGGAGTGGGAGGATCTTGTGGCCACAAGAAAGTTTCCCGGTGAAGACTGGAGCCGGTACAACCGCATCTCCGTTTGGGTCTACCCCGATATCGTTGGTGCGCCCGCTATTTCTTTCTCCCTCACGCTCCACAATGACGGCTCCCACAAACTGCCGGACCAATACAACGAGGGACGTCACGAATCGATAATTCTCAAGAACCACGTGTGGAACCATGTGGTGTGGGAAATCGCTCCGCTCGATCGCGATCGTGTCACTGCGCTTGATTTTGCCTACAGCCTCCCCAAAAAGCTTCCCGAACCCGGCGACCAGACGATCCTGGACATCGATCAACTGGAATTGCAGAGCGTGGTGGCTGATCACGTGGAGGGATGGAATGTGGCGCCGGGAAAGATCGCTTTCAGCCACAGCGGGTACACAACCGGTTCCTCGAAGTCCGCAATCGCCAGTGATCTCGCGGCCCAGGAGTTCTCTGTGGTTGACCCACAGACCGGCCAGATCGTTCTGACCAAACCGGTCGAGCAAACGACCACTCCGCTGGGCACCTATCAAGTGCTGGATTTTTCTGCAGTGCGCGAGCCCGGCACGTACGTGATCAAAGCCGGAGATACACTGACTCGCTCTTTCCGCATTGGAGATGACGCCTGGCTCGACAGCATTTGGAAGGCGATCAACTTCATGTACAGCGAGCGATGTGGAACCGAAATCCCAGGCATTCACGGCAGGTGTCATCAGGATATCTACACAATTCATGAGGACAAACGCCTTGTCGTCAACGGTGGATACCACGATGCCGGGGACCTTTCTGCGACGGGAAACACGCCCGGAATGGTGTACGCCCTCTTGTCGCTTGCGGACAGTCTGAAGCGGCACGGCGAAGACCCGGTTCTCTCCGATCGTCTCCTCGCGGAAGCGCGGTGGGGCTTGAATTGGGTGCTCAAAACGCGATTTGGCGACGGCTATCGCAGCACGGGCCAATTGGTTAGTTACTGGACTGATGGAATTATGGGCACGTCGGACGATCGCTTTGGACAAGCCGTCAATAACCCGGAATGGAACTTCCGGGTAAGCGGAGCGGAGGCCTTGGCGGCACGCATATTGAAGGACAGCGACCCGGAGCTGGCGAACCGCAGCCTGGTGATCGCGGAAGAAGACTGGAAGTATGCGGTCGAGGGCCTGAAGACGGCGCCTCCCCTCGCTGAAGTCTATGGAGCACAGGACGAATTGGAGCGTATCTCATTCGGCGTGGTCGCATCGGTCGAGCTTTACCAGGCAACCAGAGATCAGCGCTACGCAGATGAAGCCGTCGCCCTGGGTGACCTGGTACTGGCTTCACAGGAGCGCACCCTGCAGCCCTGGACGATTCCGTTGACCGGTTACTTCTACACCAGCCCGAAGCGAGAGAATCTTTTCCACCGTTTTCACATCGGCCAGGAGCAGGAGCCGATGCGAGAGCGAAGCACGGCTTATCCCTGAATCCAAGAATTGGACCCCACTTCGGGCCGCAGACCGCGATGCCTACGTGCAAGAAGTGCGGCGCGGAATTCCGCTGGGTGGAGAGAACTATCTCCGCAGATTCCCAGTCTGGTTTGATTTTCGGGGCAACTCCAGCGTTCTGCTTTCGGAAGCCAAAGCACTCTCTGCGGCGGGACAGTTGCGAGGCGATCTGGAAGCCGAAGACCTGGCTCAGAAGCAGGCTCAATGGTTGGTCGGCCGCAATCCTTTCTCCGCCAGTGTGATGTACGGCGAGGGCTACGACTGGACGCCGCTGTACAGCGTCCGCTCTGGCCAAATGGTTGGCGCGCTTCCTGTCGGCATTGAAACAAAAGGTTTCGACGACGCCCCTTACTGGCCGACCCAGATCTGCTGGACCTATAAAGAGGTGTGGACCCAACCGGTAGGGCAGTGGATATGGCTGATGCAAGATATCAGTGTGCCTGCCACTGTACGAGCAACGGCCAATCCTGCGAGCCACGAGCCGGTCGAGTTCCACGAACAAAAGAGCGGGCAGGTGACAATTGCAACTTTGAGTCAGCGTGACGGTGAATTCAATATTCACTTGCCGGAAGGTCACTACGATGTGCGGCAGGGTTCAGCACACACGAGTGTTACGGTCCTCCCGGACGGATTCTATGATGTTGATCTGCGTCTTGACCGCGTCCTCGACTTCAAAGTGACATCTCAGGATCTCGGTCACAATGAAGTCTTATTGCGAGTCTCGGCCGAGGGCGCTGGTCGTCACACGTTCACGATGCGCAGCGACAATCTCACCCTAAAAGAATCAGTCCAGCAGGAGATCAATCTAACTGCCGGAAATGTCCGAGAAGCCGTCTGGCACGCCTATGTAGTCTCGCCGAAGACGCCTTGGGTGGCGGTGGTAATTCCTGATGGCACCCTGAGTAAACGCCGCGAAGTCACAGGAGCAGAAATTCCGCACAAATGAAGTACGGTACTGAAAAATCAGCGCACACTATGGCTGATCAGCCGACATAATCCCAAAAACCGCACGTAATCCGCGGGGGAGGTTCCTTTCCACGTTTCTCCTCACGGCCACTCGGCAAATGAGCTTGTCATGCTGTTTGAATTGCTCATGCCTCTTCGCGGCGATCGAGGTCCAGGGTATTGCGCTATCCGCACGGCGGCCTCGCTGATCTGTTCTTGCGTCATCACTTGTGACAGGGTTTTCATTCTTGCTCGACCGCGTTCATCCCCTCCCGCCACCGCCAGCTTGTACCACGCGTAGGCACTGACATAGTCCAGCGGAACTCCTTTTCCTTGCTCGTAAAGGTAAGCAAGGTCGATTTGCGCGCGGGCATATCCCTGTTCGGCTGCCTTCTGTAGCCACTTGGCTGCTTCCGAGTAGTTGAGTGTCACTCCCGTTCCGGTGTAATACATCCACGCAAGGTCTTCCTGGGCTGGTGGGTGGCCCTGTTCAGCGGCGACCCGAAACCACATCGCCGCCTGTGAATAGTCTCTCGCAACGCCTCTGCCGCGAAAGTATAAGGACGCCAAGTTACACTGGGCCGAAACCTCGCCGCGATCGGCCGCAGCGCGATACCAGCGGACCGCCTCAACTAGGTTCTTCCGAACCCCCTGCCCGTGCGCGTACATGGAGCCAAGATTATTCGCCGCCGCCGAATGGCCCTGTTGCGCGGCGGCGGTATAGTACGTCACGGCTTGGCGGTAATCTCGCTGAACACCCTTACCTTGTTCGTACAGGTAACCCAACGCAAATTCCGCATCGGCCGAACCCTGTGCGGCGGCCTTACGGCACCACACAGCCGCTTCCTGGTAGTCCTGAGAGACACCAACCCCGTTCATATAGGACCAGGCGAGTGAGGATTCCGCCTTGGCGTCCCCAGCCGATGCTTTCTGCTTGAGAGCGTAAAGGTCAGAGGGACGCGTCTCCTCGCCTCCTGCCGGCCGAGCCCTTGCCTGATCTTGCGCAATGCTCCTAAAAGAACAGAACCAAACCACCGCCAGCAACGTAACTGGAAACAGCACTCGCGAGTTCATCATCATGTCCTTGGGTCTTGTGGCCGTGGTCCCGCGCAACAACCTGCCACCGAAAATCTCTCGTCGCCGCTCGTTTTCTTCCCGGCTCTGGATGCAACTCTTGCGTAAAATGGGCTGGTTTGCAATGCAACCGCACACACCCGTGCCACACCTGTGGGTAACGGGGCAAGTTCCTCAACACGCTCGACTTTCTTCACAGCTCGCGCGAATACACGACGGGATTTCGACCCGAGTCACTAACATCGGTGAGTGAATTTCGTCCAAGCAATGGTGACCGATGCAATACCCTGACTTGTCTTCGGTGGTAGTTCGCTTTGATGTCTTTGAGGTTGATCTTCGGGCGGGTGAACTGCGTAAGGAAGGTCGGCTGGTCAAGCTACAAGAACAACCTTTCCGTGTTTTGTCTTTGCTGCTGGAGCGATCCGGGGAAGTGGTCACGCGTAACGAGCTGCGCCAGAACCTTTGGCCTGCCGACACGTTTGTGGACTTCGATCACGGGCTGAACAGCGCAGTCGCCAGGCTACGTGAGGCGCTCCGCGATTCAGCCGACAAGCCCCGCTTCATTGAAACCGT
>WNFI01240361.1_pt1 | contig 126205 bp, 147 predicted proteins | sample 5400471 | NCBI WGS metagenome assembly WNFI01 (sample SAMN13153348, study PRJNA577476) | soil metagenome | isolation source: 100 cm saprolite on Douglas fir-dominated hillslope | place: USA:California | collected 2013-09-17
AAAAGATTATCTTCATAAGGTAAGCAGGAAACTAATTGACGAAAACCAAGTCATCATAGCAGAGAGCTTAGCAGTTAAAAATATGATCCGTAATCACAAGTTGGCTAAAAGTATACAAGACGCAAGTTGGGGAGAACTGCTTAGGCAATTAGAATACAAGAGCAAGTGGTATGGGAGAACTTTTTATCAAATAGATCGTTTCTTTCCAAGCAGCAAAACTTGTAATGGTTGTCAGTTTGTGTTAGATAGTTTACTGCTATCAGTTAGAGAATGGGATTGTCCTAATTGTCTACAGCATAATGATAGAGATAAAAATGCTGCTCTTAATATTAGAGATAAAGGTATAAAAGATTTAAACTTATCTGGTTGTGGAATACAATCGGATATAAAACAAAAACTCGGTGAGGCGTTTTCCTCTGCTAACAGGATAAAACTTGTTAGTAAGAAAAGTCATAGAAACGAGATACCGATAGCCTTATGCTAATGGTAATTCATAGATATAATTCATGGTAGCAATATAGTGTGTGAGTGACCTAAGGTTTCTATAACAGAACCATTCTCAATAATATGATTATGTCCAGCAGCAACACCGGTTAACTGATTTATTTGACTAATTGATGTTATTTTTTCAGATATTTCTAATTGATGAGAGTGAGGCGGAATCCCTAGTGAGCTTTCTATGCTTGTATATATAACACTCGGAAACATACTTGTATCTCTAAAAACTTTAACCTGGTATAGAATATCAGTCTTTCTTACTCTCTGGGCAACGAATTTCTGCACCCCTGTCTGATCTAATAGTAATTTATTTCTTGTTACATTTAGCACCTCATATCTAAATTCTTCATTGCCATCTTCATCAAATCTTACTATAAAGTCCCTCTCCTTAATCGTAGGTACGGCCAGCCCCCAACAATTTGGTTGCAACGTAGACTCCAAACCACTATCTGTTGCAATTAAATCATCTACCGTTGGGTCAAATCTTACCATAATCCTTCCGTCAGAGCGTCTAGGATTGAAAAATTGTTCATAGCCTACCGTTATACCAGTGCCTAAGCAGGACGTACACCTGGCTTCTGGATACTCGTTATATGGCAACATACATTTACAAGTTGTCCCGGTCCACCTTCTTTTAACAAGGCAAACGGGCTCACCAGTTGTAGATAATAATACTTCTTGTCTTTGTAGGTTACTATCTTGTATCGGAAGTCCTCTTAATTGCCTCCCTACTCCATTATATCCGTCAGCACAAAACATAAAACCGCCAATATAGCTGCCAATACAATCTCCTCTTAAGAGCATAACTGGATCGGTTCTATGGTATCCAGCGAAGTCAAAAGCAGGAAATCCGGTGTTTACTATATCACTAAATGTTAAATCTGTTGTTAATATATCCTTGGTTTTCTGCCGATAACCATCAGCAATAGTGAATGGAAAATGCCCAATATCAAACCTATTCCAACACTCAAAAACCCTTGTATTTGGTTCTTCTATATCAATCGGCCAATAAACAACATTAGGATTCCAAAATACATAACCATCATAGCCGTCTATATCGTGTAATGTTGCGGTAGTATTATTATATCCTCTTCCACCCCCGACAACGGAACCTCCAACAACCTTAATAGTAAATATATCCCCTAATGAAAATGTGCTTGTTTCTGATATTGAAAAACTTAAAATACCATTAGATACTACTTTATTGTAAACCGGCCATAATGCTGGTTCTTGTAACGGAATAGAGCCTGATACCGATCCTATTGCCTCAAATATTGCTTCTTCCGGGAGCGGCTGATCTGGGGGAGTTGGTGTTGGACTAATGAAATATCCATCATTAGAAAAACCAATACATTTTATTGTCCAAGTCTCCGGTTTTGCCAAGCCTGATACTAACTGTAAATTATTAATTATTCCGGTTCCTACATTTGTGATTGATGGTTGATAAAATGTATTTCCACCAAAATCAAATAAATGTGATCCAAATACCATTCCACTTGGTACGATTAAATTATTACCTGAAATAGAACCATAATATACTAATTCTGATCCAATTCTAACTGTTCCAGAAGCAGGAAATTGTTCGGCATCAACAAGTGGTATAACCGTATCTGTTGAATCAATATCACTTGCAAGTAAACTTTGAGGATATACTGCAAGACCATTGAATGCTTGTGGTAATAGACTTGGATTGAATATATTTGGGTCGTATTCTATTGCACGAACCGCAAAGTGAAACATAAAACCAGGTATTAAGTCAATTATGTCTACGTTTGTTGTTCCGTCAAAAGATAAGAAAGTTGGCGGCATAAGAAAAAAATCTGACGGAAAATCTGGAGCAATCCCCGAGCTCATATAAATATTGTATGCTATTTTATATGTACGATTTATTGGATATGCTGTGGCCCACTTTAGATTTATAGAATAGCCATCTCCTAAACTAGCCGCAACCAAAAGTGCATCATTAGTAACATTAAGATATCTAGGCATTTAAGCAACCAATCCAATCTTTATTATTTCATACAAATTAATACTAAATGCTTCCTTTATATCCTGTCCTTCTTGTGTGAGATCTTTTAATCTTTTACTTAAATCAAACTTTGGAGATAATAAGTCCATACTATCACTGGAACTAAAATCTGTATATGGGCTTCCAGATCTCCTATCGAAAAATCTTGGATCTCCACCACGTAATTTCTTTGTCTTAAAGTGGCTTGTATTTATTTTAGAATACGATTTACCAGATAAGAAATACCCTATACTTTCTTTGGCATTTGTTTGTTGTGCGAGATAAGCGTATGCAGCCGATAGATCAACATCACTCTTGTTTACATTTTCACGATTTCGTTCCACGTTATCTAGAATAAACCCGTTGTCTTTTGGAACGTAATGAAAATAGCTCTGTGATAGTAATACCCATTCTCCTTCGTTATTTTTCCATTCTAATATAAGAACACCAGCTAATGGGTTTATGAATGAATCTCGTGCAGCATTTTGTCCTACGCCGCCTATTCTTTGACAACAATCACTTTCTATCCCGACACGAAGCATTCTTGGATCTTTGTCTTTAAGAACCCTGAATTTTAAACGATTATTTACAAACAAATTAAGCTTAAATAGTCTATCATCTTTCTTTTGATAATCTTTTAACATGACCGATAATGCCTCTCCCATTTCGATAGATTGGAGATCAGTTTCAATTGTAGAAGTTATATCAAAAAGTTTTCTAAAAAAGGGGGATGCGGGACTTATTTGTTCACCAGAATTAAATATCTTTATTATGAAATTTATATTTGCATTAAAATTTTTGCTTATGAATCCGTCTTGCTGCATTATTTTTATGAATTCCCCATATTTTTCATATATTCCTTTTATTCCACCCATATTTTTAATTTGTGCGTATGTATTAAAAGATTTTTTAACTATGCCGGTTTTTGTATACGATGGAAAATTTTTGTTCTTAATTATTTTTAAGATGTCTGATTTGCTTATATCGCCGGCACTATTATGTATAAATTCTTGGAAAACATTAGCATTAGCGATATCTCTATCAACCGTTTCTGTATTTCTTAATAAATTTGAAAAAACTTCTATCGTATCTGCCTCCGAGAACTTATTTTTCATTTCAGCTATAAAACTTCCCACTTGATTATTTATTTGCTGAAAACTTTTAACATATTCATTTGTAAAACTGTTAGGATTAAATTTATTAGATCTTTTAAGCAAATCTAAAAATATTTTCATAGCGGTTGCAGGGGACGTTCCATTAAGATAATATAATGACCGGAAAACCTTATCTGTATTATTATGTTCCTCTGCATCTGGTATCTGGTTTTTAAATAACGCCCTTACAAGATTTAATAGAAATTCTTTAGGGACAAATAAAACTTTATTATGAACATAATTTAGAATACTATCTATTGAGAATTTGCCCGTATCCATTAATATGCTTCCAATGCCAGAAAATCCAGGGAATGTATAATCATAATTTGCGTAATCTCTTGGTTTATAAAAATTTAGTAGTTTTCTTATAATCAACTCCCTAAAATATTTAGAAATCAATTCATTAATATCCTGTTCAGTTAGTTTTGATAATTCTTTATAATCTACACTCGTACGATACTTAAAAAATTTGCCTAAAAACTCATTAACATTACTTTCAATTAAGTTTTTAAATTTCCACGAGCCTTTTTCAAGTATGGCCGCGTCTATTATTTCTTTTACTTCTTTTTTTATGTCCGTTATAAAGCTCTGTTTAAATAGTATAAATATCTTTTCTATATTTTCTTTTCCACCATCCACAACTGATCTAGTCTGTGGGTCTGTAGTTTCTTTTAATTTATCTTTATTTTTCAAGTCATAATATCTCGTCATAGAAACATATACGAAATTCATAATCGATTTCAAGTCCAATTTAAAATTCTTATATGAGTATTTTATTAAGTTGTCCATATCTTCTGGTGTTGCTGAGTTAACGATCTCACCAAAGGCTAAAATTTTCGGTATTATTCTTTCTTTTACCGTATCTGTTAGCCTTTCTTTTACCTCATCCTCAACTTTTCTTTCCATCGAGAGATATAGATTAATTGACGCACTGCTTTTCGCTTTATACCAGATATCCGAATATGTTTTAATTTTCTTTAAGCTTCCGAGTCTAAATCCAGACATTGTAGAACTAAAATACTCATCCATTACTTCTTTTACTGCACTTTCCATAAATTCTTTCTTATCGTTAGGAAAGTATTCATCCATCCATTTTAGAAATGCTCTATGATCTCTTTTAAGTAAATATCTTTTAACATCTAATTCAACTTGATTTAGCTTCTTTAATACTTTTTTTCTACGCTCATACTCATCTATAATACTACGCATAGATCTCATAGCAACACTCATTTCGTGTAGCTTTGTTTCTATATTGAATGGTGTTATGTTAAATATATTAATTCCTCTATTTATAAAATCTGCAACAATACCAAATAATACTCCGAGATATTTATGTATATTTCCGACAATGAACTTACTAAAATTTTTAAATAGATCTATATATGTCCCACTGTAATTTAATTCGACTTCTTGACTTGCGATTTGATTAGCTTTATTATATTTATCCTGGAATTCTTTTGCAGCAACTCTAAATTTATTATATTTATCAATCACTCTCTTTTTAGCTTCTTCTGGTAACGCTGTATTTAATTCGAAATATCTTTTATTACCTGACTCAAACGGCTGATTTTTTCGCCAATAACTTTCTTGGTGTCTTTTATAATCTTCATCATCCGAATCACGAAGACGTTGTAATTCTTTTGGATTTAGGCCACGATATTTTATGGTCTCTGGCGAAATTTCAGGATATTTTAATGATAATGGCTGTGTCGGTTTTGGCTGATTTTGCGTATATGATTCTGTGATATCTTGTTTTAGGTTCCAATCCTCAAATGGCAGAGGTAGAGTTATCTGATCCGATCGTTGCCATCTTGGTATTTCTTCTACCAATTCCTCGTCGAGCTTCGTATGTTGGGCAATTTTATTCATTTAAAGTTTTTCTTCTAATTTTTCTTTTAGATTTTTTCTTTCTTTACCATCTTTATCATGATGATCTAATAAATGTTCAACATAATTTTCTGCTTCATTTTCACCAAATTGATCGTTAATATATTGTATTTGATCTTTAAATGCATCTTGTTCGAATTTGTTATGTAGGTAATCTCCTTCTGTCGCACCTTTCGTCGGACCATCACCAAAACATTGTTGCATGAAATGAAGGATCTCATGAACCAGATAGCTATAGTTCTTAAAAAAATCACCATCGCATAATAATTTCCAACTTAATGTAATAATAGCCCGATCAGTACGTGCGCTAACTTCTAAATCACCAAACTTCACCGGCACAAGATCAATAAAATCTATATCAACCCCATGTTCTTTACACATATCCATAAAAACATCATTAGTTTTTAGATAATCTTTTGCTCGCTGGATTATCTTTAACAATGTTTTTGGGGAGGTTTTTTTAACTTTTTCTATCGATATTTTAGGCATTTTCTCTCGGATATTTGAGGAGCAGCTTTATATACTAATCTCAAAATATGCATTTGAACAACACCACACAATTTCTTAAAAATCATCAAAATGTCCAACGTTCCAAGAAATGCACCAACGATACTAAATTTCTCTTGACAACCCCACATCCATGGTTATATATAAATACATGAACTCCTCAAATAATCTCCTCAACGAAATCATCAATCTCTATGCCGATGGAGTTTCAGCCTCCTCCTTAGCAACAAAATTCTCGGTTGATAAAAGACAAATAATTCAGCTTGCAAAAGATCTTAATATATTCAGAGATAAAAATCTATCTCACAGAACATTTCAATTTAATAGAGATATTTTCGATAATATAGATAACGAATACAAGGCTTTTTGGCTCGGGTTTATATCTGCCACCGGATATTGTCATAATAGAAAATTAACAATATCAATCGACAATGATAAAAAATCCCTATTAAATGAATTTTGTAAATTTATTTCCTATCCCGAAGACAAAATCACAATAAAATCCAATAAGAAGCAGTCATTAGAGTTAGTTGTATCGGATAAGTACATCGCAGAAAAATTGTTTAATATTGGTTTCTGCAAAAATATAATACCATTCCCACCACCCATCCCAACCAGTCTCCTAAACTGCTTTCTGCTTGGATATTTTAGTTCGGGCGGAGATATTATATATTTAGAAAAAACCGATAAATGGTCAGTCATTTTTTATGGTCAACAAAACTTCCTAAACAATCTAAAATCCTACCTATCTAATAATGAAATATCTTCTAATATTAATAAAATACTAAAAATAGATGATAATAACTCAATACATAAATTATATAAATTAATCTATAATAGTAAACTTTATAGAAATGATCTATTTAACACATTCGAGCATAAGAATTCCGCCAAGACCAAACCAACCATATATAAAAATAAGGTTGTTGAAATAGATAATAAAAGGCTAACATCATCATATATAAAATCTCTTCCCAACCATGAGAGAGCGAAACTAATAGAAGGAATATTTAATGCTGTAAAAGGAAATGGTTTTGATTATCCTATTTTCTTAAATGATGATCTTATTAGAGAATATAACAATCTAATAAACTTTGCTATTGATACTTCTCTGTTGGAAGTAAATAATAATATTGCAACTGGAACATCTATTTGTAAACACTTTTGCAGTAAATCATTCTATAACTCTAAAACTTTCGGTGATAAATCAGTGGTTGAGCAATGGAGCAACGATGAAGCATTAAAACGAGTAATAGAGAATAGATTGGGATTAGGATGGAATAACACAAAGGACGAAACATTTAATATTACATACCCCGAATTAATTAATGGTTTTAGGAATTCGAGAAATGCTACCATCGTTTCTATATTTAAACCACACATAGCTAAATATGTCTGTATAAAGTATTCGGAACCTGGAGATACTATTGGTGACTATAGTGCTGGTTTTGGTGCAAGATTATTAGGTGCTATGTGCTGCGGTAGAAAATATATTGGGACGGATCCATTAACGGCTGACGAATTAAATAATATGATCAATTTCTTTAAGTTTAAGGATTGCGCTGTTATTAAATCTGGATCGGAGAATTTTAGAGGAGAAGAAAATAGCATTGATTTGTATTGGAGCAGCCCACCGTATTGGAACCAGGAAGTTTATTCGGATGATAAGGAGCAAGCTTATAATAATGGGATGGATTATTTTTATGATACCTATTGGCGTAAAACATTGGAAAATATTAAATATATGCTCAAGCCGGAAAAATGGTTTGGTGTGAATATTAAGAACCAACCGAGGATGTTAGATATTGCTAAGGAATATTTTGGGGATATTAGGGAACAGGTTGGGTTGAAAATGAGAAGACATCCGCTAAATATTAAGGCAGGAGAGACTAAGCTTGAATATGTTTATATGTTTAGGAATATGAAGTGAAAAATAATAAATTAAATATAACAATAGGTGATGCGGTTAAATTGTATGAGGAGCACAAAACTTGTAATAAATGTAAAATTGCAAAAGATAAAGATTGTTTTGTTAAGAACAGAGGTGAATGTAAAGAATGTATAAAAGAATATAATAAACAATATCGTGCCGAACATAAAGAAGAGATAAAAGAATATAGTAAACAATATTATAGTGAAAATAAAGATAAAATAAAAGAATATAATAAACAATATAATATTGAAAATAAAGAAGAAATAAAAGAAAATAAAAAAGAATACTATATTAAAAACAAAGAAGAAAGAAAAGAATATAGAAAACAATATTATATCGAACATAAAGAAGAAATAAAAGAATATCTTTCTGAACATAAGGAAGAAAGAAAAGAATATAGAAATGAATACCAAAAAAATAGAATGAAAACCGATCCCGTATTTAAATTAAGAAAGAGTGTAAGTATATCTATTCGTATTGCTTTACGCAGCGACGGATCATCTAAAAATGGCTCCTCAATTCTTAAATATTTACCATACACAATAGAAGAACTTAAAAATTATCTCGAATTACTTTTTGAACCTTGGATGAGCTGGGAGAATCACGGTCAATATGATGCTAAAGCTTGGAACATTAACGATCAATCAACATGGGCCTGGAACCTAGATCATATTACACCGCAAACTCACTTGCCGTATACAAGCATGGAAGATATTAATTTTAAGAAATGCTGGGCATTAGAAAACCTACGGCCATATAACGCAAAGAAAAATATGGAAGAAAGCAATAATCGCTCGCAAGAAGAAATTGCCAAGATAAAAAATGACATAGAGGAAAAATTAAAATACCAAACTTAAAGTAAGGTTAATACAGTATGGCATAATTGAAGAAGAAATGTTCTAACGATCTTAGATTTGGCCAACGATAGTAAATTTGCACCATGATATTCGAAAATTTCCAACGATAGTAAGATAGTCTCAAAGGTAGTAATTTTGTCCAACGAGGGTAAGTTTTGTTTTATAGAACCAATAAATTGTAATGAATTCGTATATTTAATTATAGTATCTGCCTAGCCCGCAGATGGCGTAACCTTAACATTTGCGGAGATGAGGAGAGTACTCGTAGCGTTCCCAAACTAAGAGGAGCCGGGCGCATTGAACTCTTTATATATTTCAATTTCTCATAAAAATTTGTTAATAATGTATTATACTGCGTATTCAGCAGTTCGCTAACTGTTGGTGGTGTAAAGCTCACACCATTATCGTTTATAACGAACTCACGTCCCCGCTCTATGAGGGCCTGGCTAGCAAGCGCGTCTAACGTCGCCCTCTCCACCAATATATCCATAAACTGATCTATAAACAGCGTGTCATCAAACGTGAAAAATGTAAAGTATGGCACCTGGTTAAAGTCTGTAATGGCATTTGCAATAAACGTCGCGAGCATCTCATTAGAGAACACATTGCAATCAACGTAAATAACATTACCGAATGCATCCGTGCTCTTCGCTTTACCATCATTGTTCAGTCTGGCTTTTAATGCTTTCATAATTTTGTTTATGTTTCTGATTGATGTTTGTGAATAATTGAAACCTACATCATCTCCTATATGCTCGTAACCGTCACTATTTATTGCTGGTAAATCGGTGTGTTCAATAATGAAAGAGAATGTGTTGATTGTTAGGAACCCATTTATTGTTCCGCTCCAAATGTCATTCCAAACGCCAAATGGACCATTAAACGGTGCTGTAAATTGAAATAGATATTTGCCAACGTCTAACTGTGATACTCCTGCACTTGTTGGAATTAACGCTACCAATCCGCTCGGTTGAATTATAGAAATTTTAGGAAGCCCGTCTGTATTTACCGGATTTCCATTTGGATCGCGAAATTGAGCAATTAGATTAACTATATCTGTCGGCTCAATTAATTCTCCTCGATTTTTAATTGACATTTGGTTTCCCCCTAATTTATACCCAATGAATACATACCTCTTGACGTATTAACAATTATTTCATATGCTTGTATATTTTTAAAATTATTAGCGGGGTTGGTAAATACTGCTTCTGCCAAATATGATCCTAATGCAAGAGCGTTATTTGGTAATGTAAACTGAAAATAATATAAACCTGTATCTAATTTTATCATATTTTGTGGGAAACCGGTTGCAAGAGAAAGATCCGGGAAAACGATTCTTGAAATAAATGGTGCAATATATCCATCAGTTCTTACACCATATCCATCCACTGTTTCTAAAAATAGTGTTGCTTTTTGACCAAGAGCACAGTATTGTATTTGCACGTTTAATTCCTACATATATATTAAATTATTAGATTAGAGTTTAAATAAATCTGCTAATGGTATTATTGTAGCTGGTGGCCGTACAATTACGATTGGTGCTGGTGGAACTGGTCTTACTAAGATCAGAGACGGAGGCTGTATCGCTAGCATGTTCATTTCCGATATTGATATTTGATTAATTATTTGTGTTGTTTGTGGTTGGTGATTTGGGTTTTGTTGCGATACTGGTTTAGATAAAAATACTTCATTTGCTGCACTGCCAATAGGAATTGAATCGGAGCTAATTTGATTTATGTTAAAGTCTTGTTTGTCATATAAGTAATCAAATACATTAACATTAACATTAGAACTTCTATTATTATGATCGTTGCTATTGATAGACGTGATCCCTTTAATAGTTGCAAACATAGTAGAAGTTGCATTAATAGCAGAACTACCATTAATAATAATGTTACCACTTTCAACAGTAGATCTACCAACAATAATAGATCTAATGGCTGCAATACCATTTACGTACGTATTTATTATGGAATTACCTACAGAAGATGATATAACTTTTCCAATACCTATTATACTTATAGTTAGTGATGATAAATCGATTATTGATGAGGATGTATTTACTGTCTCACTAAGTGTGCAGTTAACGACAGAAGTATTATTGATGGTGGCGCCGGAATGTGCAGAACCATATAATGTAGCTAAAATATTAGACGTACAAACAATAGGACTATTAATATTACCATTACCCAAAACGGATATTTGTGTTGTGCTTGTACTACTTATACTATCAACAATTCTACCTCTACCAAGTAGGCCACAGCTGATGGATGAGGTTCCACTAATAAAGACATTTTCACTATTAGCGTTAAATACTGTGCAATGTATATTTGTTGTCCCATTGATTGTTGACGAGGAAAATAATGTAACATAGGACGAGATCGAATCACTTGGAGACGTAATACTTTCATTAATCAGCCTATTATTTATTAGCGAACGTGTGATAGAATCTGTTGGGGAAACAATGTTCTCATTTATAGCTCTATTTCCAATAAATGTGCGTACAACTTGATCTGTTGGTCCTGTGATAGATTCTGATATTGGACGAGACCCGGTAAAAAATCTTGATATAGAATCATTTGGGCTGATAATAGATTCTGAAATTGACCCAAATGCTGCCAAAATATGGGATACGGAGTCCGATGGGTTAGTAATACTCTCACCAATATTCCTATCACCAACAAATATTCGAACTATAGAATCTGATGGCGCAACGATACTCTCACTAACAGATCTGCTACCAGAGAATAATCGAGCTACAGAATCTGATATGTTGGTAATGCTTTCAGAAATTGATCTACTACCTATAAATTGTCTAGAGGCAGAATCAGATGGGGCTGTAACACTTTCACTAATAGACTTACTGCTTGCAAAAACTCTGACAACAGAATCACTTGGGGCAGTAATACTTTCGCTTATAGATCTGCTGCCTATAAATTGTCTAGAGGCAGAGTCAGATATGGCGGTAATACTCTCGCTTATAGATCTGCTGCCTATAAATTGTCTAGAGGCAGAGTCACTTGGGCCTGTTATACTTTCATTAATGGTTCTGCTTCCGACAAAAACTCTAACAGCAGAATCGCTTGGACTTGTAATATTTTCGCTTACAGATCTGTTGGCACCTAAAGTTTTAATAATAGAGTCAGATGGGCTTGTAATGCTTTCAGAAATTGATCTACTTGCTGAAACTATTTTTACTACAGAATCGCTTGGGTCAGTAATACTTTCACTAATACTTCTACTACCAAGAAATATCCTAACATCAGAATCGCTTGGGCTTGTAATACTCTCGCTAATCGTTCTACTACCAATAAATATTCTAACAGCGGAATCACTTGGAGCCGTTATACTTTCACTAATGGTTCTATTTTCTATAAGCTGTTTAGTTATCGAGTCAGATATACTAGTGATTGATTCAGAAATTGCTCGTGCACCAACGAACACTCTGATAATGGAATCAGATGGGGCCGTAATACTTTCCGCTATAGCTCGAGCCCCAATAAAAATTCTAGAAATTGAATCTGATATATTCGTAATGCTTTCAGAAATTGATCTATTAATGGTAGCAGCTCTAGTTATGCTATCACTTGGAGCCGTTATACTTTCAGATATTGACCTAGTATTTGTCGTTATTCTAGTTATGGCGTCGGTTGGGTTAGTAATACTTTCGCTAACAGATCTACTGCCAATGAACGATCTTGCTACGGAATCTGACGGGTTTGTAATGCTTTCACTAATAGATTTATTGCTTATGAACTGTCTTGCAACAGAATCAGATGGAGCAGTAATACTTTCGCTAATAGATCTGCTACCTATAAACTGTCTTGCAGCAGAGTCGTTTGGAGCAGTAATACTCTCACTAACAGATCTGCTGCCTATAAATTGTCTTGTAACAGAGTCAGATGGAGCAGTAATACTTTCGCTAATAGATCTGCTACCTATAAACTGTCTTGCAGCAGAAGCGCTTGGGGCAGTAATACTCTCACTAACAGATCTGCTGCCTATAAATTGTCTTGTAACAGAGTCAGATGGAGCTGTAATTGATTCAGAAACACTTCCGGTATAAGAAAAAACTGGCGTTGTAATAAAGCTATTTGAACCAACTACAACTGTTGCCTGGGCTGTAGTGCTTGTACTCGCACCCGTTATATCCCACGCTAGTTCGAAGAAAAGATACTCTCCACTTAACGTTACAGTACCTGGAGACCATGTAATTGTGGTAGTTTGTGCCGTAGTACTTAATGCTGATACAGAAGAAAATACTAATGTAGACGTAGTTATTTCTACAGCACTACTACCTGTAGTACTCGTGGATCTCCATACTCTACATCTAAGATTTCCGGCATTTACCTGTTTAGAGGACGATGCAGCTATCAGTGCTATGGATAATGTCCACGTTGTAGAAGCGAATGAACCAGTGAATGTACTAGCGGATCTCCAACAATCTGCTGTACTTGGTGCCACGTTGGGTAATACTGTCGTACCAAACGTGGTGGTGGCGCGTGTGGTATTACATAGCAGCTCCGAATAATTACCAATTGCTGTTGTACCAACGACCCACCCAGTTGTGGTGGTTAATGTTGATGGCGCAGATCCATCAAGCTGTAATTGCGCATGAACGGTATTAGACGTTGGGTTTAGCAAAAAGAGAGTATGGCTCATAATTCATAACTCCAAATGCTAATGCAAATGCAAATCATCCATAATTAATCATTGTAAAAGGCCAATTTATATTTATTACCATTTATAATAATATTTAAATAACCGGCTGGAGTTACATTCGCGCTATTGCCATTAGAAGGGGCTGTAGTAGTTATAATTTGATTTTCAAGATCAATAATGCCAGGATTTGAACTATCTGTACCCAACACAATAACATCATTAATTGTGTATAAGCTTGATATTTGTAAATGAATTTGCCCATTTATACCATTTTGGACGCCAGTACCAGGCGAAGTGGTTGTAATAATTACATTCCCGGAATTTCCACCATTTGAATTATTAGAACTTCCACCGCCACCAGATCTTATAATAACATCTGCTCCGTTGCTACCATAACCATCCTGACTACCTCCACCTCCACCAGCACCTATTAGTACATATCCGCCTTTTCCGCCATTTGTTTCGCCTGGTGCCTCAGCAAAACCACCACCTCCTGCGCCAATTTCTAACGCAGACCCATCTCCTGGTATAAAACCTTCGGCTGTTACACTTTGTCCGCTTTGAACTTGTATTAATGAAACGCCTCCAGATAATCCATTTGATATTCCGGTTGGTAGTAATGTATTTACATACAAATCAACTCCGCCATTATTAGCAGCAGTTTGTGCATTGAAAAATATATTGCCAGATGTGCCGTCAAAAGTACAAAATTCTACACCACCATTTTGAATACTAACAACACCGGCAGTACCAGAATTACCAGTATCTGAACTACCACCAGCCCCTGATGATAAAATTAGTTTTCCACCATTACCACCATTATACCCATCAGCTGTTGATTGTCCCGACTGTGCCGCTACATTTAAATCCTGTCCATTATATCCATCAGCATTACTAATGGTTAATAAGGTTATTTGATTTATAGATGGATTTTGTTGATAACCATCAAATTGTAAATTATTAGCGTGTAATGGTACTGTGCCTCCATCGCCAGCATCCCCTGATATTGAGGATACATATTGGGCAGAAAAATTTGAATCAATTAAGTCCCCACTCCATGTAAAACTATTACCGCCCTTATTAGTCATATTTTATACTCCTTGGATTTTATAAACCATTCATGAGAGTTGGCGCGAAATTCTTTTACCGCTCGTTCTTCTCGTTTTTCTATTGCTTGTTTTTTCTTTGTTTCGGAAATCTTTTGTTTAGTTTCTTCTGAGTGTCCTCGTTTATGCCTTCCTTCAGCATAGGTTTGTTTTAGTGTTGCCGAAGTTTTTGCTTTAGTTTCTTCTGATTGTTTTGTGCCGAGCCTTAATTCTGCAGATATCTTTACTGCTTTAGCACGAATTTCTGGCTCCCATCCTTTTTTAAGATTTTCAATATTACCAAGTATTTTTCCTTCTGCTATCTGTTTTTGTTTGGTTTCACTAATTTTACGGGCATGTTCTGCTAATTCTTCTGGAGTTTTATCAGCCCATGCCGCTTTTACAGATTCATTTCTTTTGGTTATCTGCTCTGGTGTAAATTGTCTGGCTCCTCCGGTTTTGCGTCCCTCTGGATGTTTCTTACCGATTTTGGATACACTTATTTTCCTAGCACGTTCCTCTTTTTGTTCTGGAGTTAAGGCGTTCATCCCTGCCTTAATGGCTTCACTTTTTTGATTTTTTTGTTCGGACGTGAGTTGTATAGTTACTCCAGTTTTGCGACCTTTTAATGGAGATGGCTTACCGGTTTTTGATTTGCTAATTTTTTTACCACGCATCTCCTTTTGTTCTGTAGTCAAGGCGGCCATTTGTTTTCTAACAGTATCCGAACGTTCCTCATATGGAATTGATTCCCATCTTTTTTTAGCCCAAGCTACACGATCATCTCTGTCCCTAACGTGATGACAATTAGGACAAATGAGAACAATATTCTCCGGTTCGTTACTTCCACCTTTATGTTTAGCTATTATGTGAGCTTTTTGAAGATACGAATAATATTGACCACAATCTGCACAATTTCCTGCTACCATCTTATACCTCATAATATATATAAGATAATGCATATACCCTTCAAAAGATCTTAAAAAGATAGTAATCAAATTGTGATCGTGATTGTATTTGCTAGTGTATCCCCGCTCACTAAGGTCGGTGAGTTAGGCTCAGCGCTTTCAAATGGCATAACTCCTCCAGCTGTTGTATTTGCTGCTCCAAAAACTGCTTCATTTGTAATAGTTGCAGTACCGCTTGCAGTCCAAGTATGTGCCAATGAATACGTTGTTGCAGCAGCTGTATGTGAATAAGTTCCAACAGCACGAGAAAACCCATTAGATGTTAATTCTCCTGCCAATGTAGTATCCGTTGTAGCAGGTGTAAAAACGTTGGCAGTTACAGCTAACCAAGATGCAGGATTTTGGCCTGGCACGATGATATATTGCCCAGTAGCATTTGGTGTGCTGCCGGCTGCTCCAGATGTGCTTGTTCCGTTGTACCACTGATCTACCGTAAGCGCTGTTGCAGTATTTGATACTATGACGCCATAAACCGTTGCACCAGTTCCAGAAGAGTTAGCTCCAACGGCAACTATACCGCCAGCTAATCCCTGCCCAGCGGTTGGAAATGCAGCGCCAGAGTTAGTGAGTGTCGTCGCAGTTGATGCCGTGGCAGTTCCCTGTGCTGTAGCAAACGCAGCTGATGGTCCCTGTCCCATTGCTTTTGCTAACCAGTCAAGGGCATTTGTATATCCAGAAGCAGTTGTAGTAGTTAAATTATGTCGCCAAGAAGATGTTCTAACCTTCCCATCACGAGATTTAACTGTAGTTTGCCAACAAGAATAGCTATTGGATGGAATTGGAGCGCTAGAAGCTTCTTTCATAGCTTGTGATAGAGATCTCATATTATGCCGCCTTTATTTTGAAAAATTTATGTAAGTGTTCTTTGTGAACTACATGATTAACTGACTCAAGGTAACTGGATACGTGTCCCTCTACATCATCAGAATTAATGTTCCCAGCACCAACATGACGAGCTAATTCAGAACGTAGTGTTGGTTCGTGTGGTCCGTCGTCGTGCACCTCGAATGATGTCAGCCAAGAACGATGAGTATGTTTTGGCAGAACATATTCGGCTAGATACATTGATATAGCTTGTTTACGATTTATGACGGTTCCATTACGAAGATTTTCCTCCACAATTTTAGACACAATTTCATGTTCTGGTAAATTTACTTGTGTGTATGTACCGCCAACTGGTTCTTTTACAACTCGCATCCTGTAAGAACCATCTCTCCCTGGCATAACTTTTCCTGAAGAAATATCGGCTGGTGTGACAGTTACATCATTGGGAACCGGCTCCCAATCATAAAATTTTGTGTGATAAGCTACAATTAACATATTTTTCCTCTTTTTCCTCTACTACTTTACCATAAGATTTTTAGTCTTCGCTGATGCTCAATTGACCCGAAGAGATTGCCGGTGTGATATTGTTGGATATATTTAATGAACTACTTAATGCTCCGTAATATAATAATTTTCCGGCTCCAGATGTTGCGGTCCCAATTCCAACATATGTAGCAGTATTTGACCCACCCGTACATTGTGGAAAAGTAATTTGGACTGCATTAACTGCCGTTGCTGTTCCACCTGATTCTGCTACGGTCCAACCACCCGATGTTCTTACTACAGCTACTCTAAGATAACCGGTATAATTGACCTCGTTAGTTGTTTGGTCTCCACCATCTCCAGGGGTAGCAGTGTGAAGGCTAACGTAGAGATTTCCCGCAGATCCAGAAGAAGGAAGTCCCGTAGTATCTCCAACTCCACCAAATGCAGTATTATTAAAAAGTAAATTTAATAGACCCACTTCCCATGTATCAGATTTCGGCATTGTTATATTCTCTAAAATAATATAATAATATGCGTAATAATAAAGTATAATAATTGTATGGAAAATCGTAATTCTTTTTGGGTCACTAATATCACTAAAAAGGTAGTACATCTTGACGATATTGGTGTAATTATCTATCCATATAGATCATTGAATTTATTGGACAAAAAACATAATTCTCTTACATTAGAACAGCTTGAGGCATCGGCAGCAACCGGAACTCTATATAAGAAAAGATATAAGGTTGTTATTCGTAAGGTTCCACCTGGCACAGAACAAATGAAATATTTGCCATTCAATGAAAATGCAGTTTACCCAACCAAACACAGATCAGTTGTTGAGGTTGATAATATTAAATATGATGAATTAGATATATCTGACGATTCTTATGCGGAAGAAAATGCTGATACTGCTCAGACAGATCAGCTTGGTAAATGGAAAAAATAAAAGGAATTCACATGATAAAAAATGATGAAATGATCCAAGAAGAAAATAACGATATATATGAAGAAATTGTCCAGGGATATAAAGCAATAGATAGTAAGTGTGAAGAAGTTCTTAAAAAAGTAAAAACTAAAGTAAAAAAGAAAATATCTAAAAATGTCTGATTTTAATGCAAATACGTGGAGAGATATAATCCAAACCGCAGCATCTATCTTTGCTATGATAATATCTATCCTTGCTATTATTCGAAGTTCCAAGGCAAAAGAAAATGAAGAAATAAGAGATTTTAACAAAAAACAATCAGATGATCTGGAAAAAATAAAAGATACCTTAAACGATCATATGATACAGGATTCCGAAGACATTTCAACATTAAAAGCAAATGTCGCAAACTTACAAAATATATGCAATGAGAAGCTCGACAAGATTTTAGATGAGATTAGTGATAAATAATTTTAGCTATGGATGATCTTAACAGAAATAGCTTTAGGTTGTCCCCGAATATTCATACCTACCTCATAAGAAACTCGCTGGTCCTTGTTGACAGTCTTAAATCCTTCCATAACTAAATCGGAGTAGTATAGGAAGATATCGGCTCCCCCTAGGTCGGGCTGGATAAACCCGAATCCTCGCTTAAAATTGAACCACACGACTCTACCGTACTTTACATTATCTTCAACCATAATTAACTCCATCTTTAAAATAATCTATTAAAAAGTTTTTAAGCTTTGTTCCTTTATATTTTCTTCCGTCTATCTCCAATAAACAAATATCCTTTTCATTACAGTATTTTCTCAACAAATTATCCCTATATTGCTGATTTTTGAAATTTATTTCGGCGTCTAGATCTGACATACTACCAAAACATGTAGGACGATAATGTTGTATACCGTTATATTCTATTATAGTATTTAATTTAGGAATATAAAAATCTGGATATAACCTTTTATTTATAATATATATCCTTAATTTTTCTGTCATAATATTTAATTCTTTAAGCACTGCACCAACTAATCTCTCATTTCTACCACGAGCACAATCTGGACACCCACCACCTTCTCTATATTCTCCGCGCCTCATTATTTCACATGGCATCGCTAACCAAATATAATTACATTTTAAACATTTCCAGTTAATTTTAGTATAACTATTTATATAATCGCCTATACGTTTTATTAATAACTTACTGTCATATAAATAACTATCAACATATTCATTATCTAATTTTGTATCATTACATTTTGGGCAACCACATCCTTGTCTTATAGTATTTGGGCTTGTATACCAATTATTATTACACATTAAACACAACCATTTAATTTTGTGCCAGAGCCTATATAATCACCAATTCTTTTAATTCTTATATTATTTTCAATTAAAAACTGATCAATTATCTCATTTGTGAATCTTAAATTATTACCCACTTCTATAGTCATACATTCCGGACATCCTTGACCATATCCTTTCCTTCCAAATAGATGATTTCTTGGCGTCTGTGAAAAATCACCATGAATAATGCATGTTATTATTACTTTATCGTGCGCACCATTGTATTTTGTTTTTAAATACAAATACCTTCCGTTATGTAATGCTATAGCTTCTGCCACGAACTGTTCTGTTGTTTTCTTACTAAACTTTATACCCATTAGCTTCTTTTCTTCACTTAATGATGCTACCGATTTCCTTACCGTCAATAGTAAGGGTTTTGCCTCCCTCTAAATAACCAGTAAAGAATGAGTTAATTTCCAGTACACCCATCGCCTGTATAGCTTTACGGTCTTCCTCAGTTTTACAGTCTTTAAGCAAATCGTCATATCTTGTGAATAATTTTAATAATTGGGATTCTGCTCCATATTTTCGGGCCCACCCAATTAATTCTTTTCTCGTTTCTTTCTCTGACATTGCTTTCTTTGCCATTTTTCTTACCTTTTCTTGCTATTTTTAATAATAAATCGTTATCTTATACTCCACGCCTCAATTCGAACGGTTCCATTTCCCTTCCACCAAATTTTTGATATAACTCTATTTTCGAATACTAAATTAGCGCTAGGTAATGTTAATGTCATATCACCTGCAATATAATTACCGTTAAATGAATAAGATAGTGGACCACCAGCCTCTAATTGAAATGTAACAGTATATGTACTAAATGGTATTACTATATCACAATTAGCATTAAAATTAGTAGTATTTACCACTAATTTTTGGTAAAAGTCGAACCTATACCCTTGTGTAATTGCTGGCCCAGTCAATGCCATGTAGTCTCCTTATATCATTCAGAAATATTAGTAATATATTTCTTTTTTGCATCATTATAGCCTTTATCAATCATTTCTCGTATTTTTTGTGGACTAAAATCAAGTACATTATCAACTAAATTATAATGTGGTTTTAGTATACGAATTTTAACTGGTTTTTTATTGCTTAGCCCGGCTTCTGCCAATTTATTATACATTTCCGCGAGCTCTAAATCATTTGAGAGAATTTTATCAGTAGCTACGTCAAAGGCACGCCTCACAATATCTATTATATTTGGATCTTGTATGAATTTTTTGTCTCTTATATTTGGAGAAGTAGTAATTACATCTATATCATCTGCTCCCATTTCTATAGCAATTTTAATCGGACTTAATATTTTCATACCACCATCAATAAAAAGATCATTATTTATTTTAATGGGACTTAACATAGCGGGAAAAGCAGAAGAAGCTAATATCGCATCAATAAAATTATCATTTTCTTGATTAAATATAGTATATTTTCCTGTATGTAAATTGAGAGCACCAACAGATATTTTTTTACTTGACGATCTTATTTTTTCAAGACTTATATTTTCTCTTATAATATTATGTAAAGGTGAGCTATCATAAAAAGATTGTCGCCATGCCGCAGCTATTCGCCCCCAGAATGGCCAAGGCTTATATATTTTAGAATTGTCAAGTTTAAGCCACCATTCTTTTAATAACATTGCTGCTTGTTTTTCCTCACCCGATTTAAACATTGCTAAAAAGGAAATATTGATTGCTCCAGAAGAGGTTCCCGTATATATATCATAATTGGTTTCAAGATCTCCAAGTAAATATTGAATCACTCCTGTAGCCCAAGCTGCCTTCACACCACCGCCTGAATGGACTAAAGCTTTCATTTACTAATCCAGTTATTTTCCCGTAACAATCTCATATGGCAATTCATCCGACCTCAAACAATTCTATATATCTTTTTGCTATGTTTTCCCAAGAATTCTCTACAATAAATTCATTTTGTTTCTTTATTTGCTCATTTCTTAATCTTTGATCCGAGAACAATTTATCTAATTCGTTTGCTATTTGTTCTGATGTGTCTGCTTTTATTGTGTTCAAATCGCTAAAATGTGGAATGCTCGAAGTGATAACTGGAATATTTTTGCTCATTGCCAAACGACCAGCGCCACTTGAACCATATACAAAGTGCTCGCCAGCTGATTTATAAGGGAATATTGCGACTTGGTTTGTTCTAAAATATGCATCCAAACAAGAATCTGATTGAAATCCCCTAACAATTCCAACATTATCCTCAATATTCAAGTCTTTAATCAACTTAATAAGATCTTTGTAGTATAGCTCGTGTTCTATCTTTAATGTGGCGGATTCTGAAAATATTGCCGTAAAAAACACATCTTTATATTTATCTTTAAGCAATGAAACTACCCTTATACTATCCTCAAAATTTTTATATCTAAGCCCAAATCCGACTTGAATAAATGTGTTATTTGATCTATATATATTCCATAATTTATCTTTATCTTTACTTTCATAACATCCGTGTGGAATTACGTATACTTTTCCTTTTATATTTTTCTTATTCACCAAACAATCTTTCGCAGTATCTAAATGAACAACAATTTCCGATAACGCGGCTTCAATAACTATTTTGTCTAAATGGTTTGGAAATATACTATGCATTATGGCGATTGTTCTATAGTCAGATATTTGTGTTAGAAATGATAACAAGTATTTAGGATCAGGAAATATACCCCATTCGTGATTTAGTAATACAATATCAGGATTGTATTTTTTAATTTGATATACTAATTCTTTTAATGATTGGCCGCGTTCCCAACAGGTAATTATTTTATCGTTTGGTATAATATCTTTTTTATTTACACTATCCTCAATAAATATTCTATAATCTCCAATATGTTTAATAATTTCTGGAAATAGGTTTTCTGCGTATGTCGATATACCGCAATGCATAAAATAATTACTAATGAATGCTACCTTTAGATCTTTTGCAGATTTATTTATACCTTTCCCCTCAAATTTATTATTCTTAAATTTAAATCCCGTTATTAATTTTTCAGGCGAGATATCTTCCAAGTGTTTAGGAATTTCAATAATATTAAATTGATCACTATAAAACATATAGTCCGAAATGATCTGTATGCTATTATCTTTAATACCAGCATATTTCGGCATTTTAAACCTCGGACAACAAATGATTAATCTTGTTTTTTAAGCTCTCAAAGATATTCAGTTCTATTGATATGTTCTTCTTTAATTTAATATTTTTAACCAAATTAAATTGATCTATAAATGTCTGTTTTGATGATGAATAATAAGAAATAAAATTACATTCATTAAGAAAAGAATGATTTAATTTATCGTGATGAAATATACTTATATACGGAGTTCTAACCAATTCAGATAAAATGATGCCGTGAAATCTTTGAGTTATTATAGTTTCATATCTTGAGAATAGCTTTGTTATATCTTTTATATTTGATGATTTGGCTCTTATAATATAGTCATTTCTATTTCTCATCCCTGCAATTATTTCGTACGCTGCCCAATCATCATTTTGCTTATAGCTATTACACATCGAGAAAAAGTTAATATCATACCCGCTTTCTACCAAGTAATCTAAAAACTGCCCAAATTCGAATTTAAAATGCTGCCATGAATTATGTTTCCAATGATCATCAGTATTTTGTGGTATAACTGAAATATTTGGCAGTATAAGAACAGAATTCGATATTTTAGATTTAACTTCAGCTTTTAACGAATAAACCAAATCCGGGATAACAACAACATTATTGAGAGATTTGACTTTTTCTATACCTTTCACTGATCTTACTGCTATAATACCCGCCAGCTTCATTAAATCTTTGTGTACGGGGTGTATAGCAGTCTCAACGCCAACACCTACGTAGAAAATCATCTTCGTTTTAATAATATTTAAACACTCTTCCGAGATAAGGGGATCGGCAAATAGAAAGCTCCCACCACCAATAAAAATAGCAGAAACATCTTTTACATTATCTGTTGTAAAGACATCTGAAAAAGTAAAATTTATGTGTGGGAATAATTGCTTAAATGCTTCGCAGAATAACTGATCCCCAAGATTATCGTGTCCATACCATCCAAAAACTAAAACATTAATGGAAGCTAACTGCCCAGACAATTGCCCTTGGACTTTCTACATCCCATCGAATTTCTAGAACTAATCCGTGATGTTTTCTATGAATTTCCCACTCTACCTCGTCACGATGCGGATTGCAGGGATGATGGTGATGACGTTCGCAATGCTCTTTAAATTCAACTAATACCGTTTCTACTCTGCCTTTTTTTAATGGTATTTGAATTGAGTCTTCACCTATGACAAGGAGCTCGCCCGATACAATGTCTTCGCCTCTCATTTTGTCTCCTACTTATTAGAAGCCACTGTTTGTCCCAACTGTCGGCCCACGAATTATACCAAAGTCTTGAAGTAAATATGTCTCTACTTGGTACACATCAGCCGAACCTGAATAAACTGCAACCGTACCAATTGAGCCGTTGAACTGTGATGTTACGCTCCCGTTGCTATTTAATGCACCAACTACGAATTTTGTTGGCACCGCGGTTCCTGCTGTTACGGCCGCTGTTCCAGTTTGCGCAGCATCAACTCTTAATGTTAAAACGTTATTGGACCTAATTGCTGTTACAACGTGAAGTGTATCATGGGTCATTGATACTGAGGTTGTATATGTGCCATTTGAATTGACCTCTGTTAGTGATATCGAGCCGGAACCGTATGATAGCCTTAAATAGAACCCATCAGTACCGTCGGCAAAACTCCATATTGTTCCTCCCGATGCTGCAGGGGAAACAACACAAACTACCGTTAATGCTACTTCGGCCTTTGCATATACCGTTGCGAGCGAATCATATTCTAAGTATTGTGAGCCGGAAAAAAGAAGGCCTGGAGAACCCGCTGCGCCAGTTTCTTTTGTGCTGGGGTTGTTTCTTCCTGAATATGTTCCAACAAGCTGGTTAGATGCCCAAACCGGTTGAAGATTGCTTGTGCTTTGAATAACCGCTGTTTCGTTTGCTCGGTTTAGAACTGATAATGCTTGAAGCGCAGGGTAGGCGAACTGGTTAAACTGGACATACTCTCTAGAGGGATCCATTAAAAATGTTAGGGCCGCGGATGTAGCTGGGAAACGCATGAATTATCTCCTGTTAATAAACCTATCTAACAATATGCCCAAATATTGTATTAATAGTAGATAAAATTAATTTAGTTGTTTTATAGCAGAAGTAGATTTTTGGAAATGATCTTTTGTTATAGCAGGATATTGTTGAGAAACTTACATTCACTTCTTCATAATAAATATTGGCTCATATTTAAAATTACCATTTGCGCCCCCATATACCGTATTTCTTGTTAGTTGAACCTGGTATGTATCTATGAGCGAAAAACCGTTTCTTACCACAACATTACGCATATCTTCGCCCAAATTAAATCCATCTACCTTATCTTTAACATTGATAGCAAAAATACCATCATCTTTCAATAATTTATAAATATTCTTTACCGTTTGATCCCACCATACGTTAATGAAATCAAGATAGTTATTATTAAAATAAGCTTGTCCTGGATTATCGTCATACTTTTCAATATTAAAGTAGGGAGGACAAGAAAACGCTAATGTAACCTTTCCTTCGTATCTTGGGTCGCAGTAGGTTTCAGACCCAATACAATTAATATCAACATCCTTATTCAACATAGGAATTCTGTTTAAAAATGAATAGATATTTTTATTACTATCTACTGTTTTTTGCACCGGATCAATACCAATGTATGTAATTTTATATGGCAAAGATAGTGCGGCAGTTAACCTTTGCCCGAAACCCATAGAATAATCGTAAATTATGTCATCTGGGTTTGTAAACTTGGTATATATAAACTTTGCAACGATTGGGCTATATGTGCTTGATTTATATGCTATTTTAGAATTTGCTAACCCTTGTCTAATCATATTTCCTGTCATTACATGGTTTCCGTCTAATCTATTTTTAATTACTTTTTTAAGCAACTTATCATCGTTAAAAGTATCCAACATAGACAATTTGTGATTTTTGGCCCCTGAATTAACCTCGAAAAAATGTGGTGAAAAATGCTTAAAAATTAAAATACCAGATTGACGATGTGTCATAAGCATTTTGTCTCTATCTATTATGGGCGCGTCAATATTTTTTAATGATGTGAAATCTGCGATCAACTCATTATCAGTTAATTGTGGATACGGGAAACCATTTTCTCGATAAATCCTAAAAAGATAATCTACCGACTCTGTTTTTTCAATATCAGACATTTGCTTTATGTTTTCGGAAGTTAATATTTTACCATTGTATTCTGGTATATATGATGTCCCATATCTAGTAATATCAGACATCTTTTCAAGTTTAGCTGTCCTTTTATCCTTCAAAAATTTAAATAGTTCCTGAAAAGTATTGTATTTTCTTTGCATAAAAATGGTTGCATCTTTATAAATTATGTTGTAGAAGTTTATTATATTATCAGGACATTTCAGCTGAACATTACCGCTTAACGGGTTTTCTTTACTTTGGCACACCTTTTCACATCTTAAATTATTTTCCGTTAGATATTCTGCAATTTTTTCTATAAATATTAGATTAGATGTAAAATCAACAACTGGGCTTGAAGGGTTAGACTTGCTTACACATCCATCACCATCAAAATAACCTCTAACAAAATGATTTAATAAATTGCTTGGAACTATTGATTTACTCGGAAATCTAATAGTAAAAGTCTTAACTGGCCCACAACCAAGCTTAACCAGGTCGTCATGCATTTTCTGAGAATACATTGAGACCGTTAGATATCTGCTTACTGTGCCACTTTCATATGTTCTTATTTCTTCTGCCATCTTCCTAATAAAACCATATGTAACAATAGAGAATTTTTCTAATATATCTTTATCTTTTTCATGTAACGTTATCTTTATGCCATTTCCACGTTTAGATAAGCTTCCATCAGCATATAATAATCCAAGAAAATAAGCTTTTTCTTCTGTATTAATTGTCTCAAAGTAGTTCTCAATAAGGCTTTCATATTTTCTTTTATTTTGTGTTGCTGGACGAATAGTAACACCATTTTTAATAAGTTGGCGGCATACTGTTGATCCATTAATACCAAGTTTATTAGCAATAACCTCAGACGATATACCTTCAATATATTCTGAAATTATCTTATCAATTTTATCCTGTGATAGTCGTTCTAACTGGTTTCTTTCAATACCATTTTTTCTAATGATACGAGTTACACTATTATTTCTGATGTTGTGCTTAATACCAATTTCTTTTGGTGAAGTTCCACTGGTGTATAAATCAATAATGTCTTTTATTTGGTTGGCTGATAATTGTTTCACTTTACTCTCCTTGTAGGTTAGCATGCATGCATATAATAACATGCAAAATTATAACTACAATCAGAATAAAAACATAAAAATATTGCAGAGTAACCGTAAATAATAATTAATATGGACAGATAATGAGCCAAAAAACAAAAACGGTTGGATATCTCTATCCAACCGTTTCAAAAATACTTATGTATTTTCAGCTATTTATCGAGGATTATGCACCTACGATGACCGATTTGTTCCCCTTGGCAGTGCCTCTGGGGTTAACTATCCCAATCCCTATAATCTCGTTTACCACCCAACCTAGCTTGAGTTGCTTGGGTTCATCGGCAGGCAATACCTCAACGTCTTGCCTGATTGGCATGACACCAACGAACTCTGGATCGCTTGCGCCGTATACAGTTCCAGGTGGTACTATCTTGCTCACTAGGATGTCAGCTCCCCAGATATGAGCATAAAGCCCGGTCTGAAGAATTTCGCGCTGTGTAACGGGGTCAACTTCGCCACCGCCAACGCCCTGTCCACCACCAGAACCCCACTTGAGGATATCATTGAACTCGTTTATGTTCATGAAGAACTTGGTTGTCACGAGGTCCCAACGATCGATTTGGACTTTGATTTCTGCTAGATCTCGTTTTAGGAGGCCTTGGTCAGCAATATCCATAGCGGTGTTTTCAACTGTCGCTGCTGCATCAAGGGCCGCGAAAATATTTGCGTCTTCTTGTGCCATTATTTCCTGGCGAGCCTTTTGGACTGCGCGGTCTATAACGTTGAATCGGCGACGTTTGACTTCGGCGATACGAACTGTTGGATTTGAATATACTTCGAACTCGGGAATAACAACGCGGTCACCGAATACTCTTGATTCCGGGCCGGTGCCGTTGCTGGAAATAACAACTGCTGCGACGTCGATATCTCGGTCGTATGTAGGGAGGGCACCTTGTGGTAGCGGATCGACTACAAGCGATCTCCTCGCTATACCATGATAATCTAGATTCCGTCGTATTGGGTTAGCCATAGCCTGGGCTAGAGCAATCTTGCCTTCTTGAGTTTGTATTGCTCGTGATATAAGATCATCTCTCGAGGAATCTGATACCGATGGAGCAGTTAAACCGGCGTTCGATGGGCTGTTACTTTCGAGTAAAGCAGCTAGCTTCACTATGGATTGTAGCGCATCTTGAACGCTGGATGCATTCAAAACCCCGCTATTTGAAAATAGTAAATTTGAATTTGACATTGAGATATCTCCTGATTTGTTGTTTTTGTTGCCAGTTTCCCAGCAAGAAGCAATAACTTCTTTTATGAGATGTTGCGATATTCATATATTTTAACAAAAAGTTGACAATATTTATTATTTTTATTATTAAAAATAGGCAGCTAAAATCAATCAGCTGCCCACTAATAATTACTTATAAACGAATTACCAAATTATATACAAATACCCGGAACCACCATTTCCGCCATTTCCTTGACCAAACGGTGATACCTGCTGATACCCACCGCCCCCTCCCGCAGCACCAGTATTAGCAGAAGCGTTATTTCCTACACCAGCAACAGTATTTCCTGCCCCTCCATTAGCCCCGGAACCCTGGGGTCCAGCGCCTCCGCCTCCTCCACCGCTATTGCTACCAACGCTTCCGCCTGAAAACCCACCAATCAAATTTGGCAATCCACTACCAGTAAACCCATTACCACCAGAACCTGGTAAAAATGGTGAACTTGTAGTTGTTACACGTGCGTTTGCAAATGGATTCCCGCCGTGTCCAGCACCGTTGTTGCCAAATCCTCCTCCACCACCAATAATATAAAAATAATCAATACCTCCTGAAGATAATTTGGTTGGAGATCCGTCTGCCCCTGATCCCCCAGACGCCCCTCCGGAGCCACCGCCACCAATAGTTACTGTATAAGTTGTGCCCGGTGAAACAGTTATATAAGCTGATTGTTGCCAGGAGCCACCGCCTCCACCACCAGAAAATCCATTAGTGGTATTTCCGCCCCCGCCTCCTCCGCCGCCGCCGGACCCAATACAAAGGATATTTGTAACACCAGTAGGACAGGTCCACGTTCCGCTACTAGTAAAATATTGATTACTATTTAATGTTCCTGGAGGAACAGAAGCTGCTTCCCAATCACTATTTGCGCCAATATAGGTAAGAACTTGTCCATCCGTTGGGGCCGTAGATGATACTGCCCTTCCTTGTAATTTAGCAACCGTGGCTGAAGCCGTTGTGCCAGTTATATCGCCGCCCATACTTTGACTTGCCTGATTTCCGGCTGGTAATGTGCCTGTAACTGCGATAGAATTTGCTAAATCAACCCCACCATAATCAACAGTAGAAGCACCTGTAACACGCAATACTTTTCCTGTTGTCAAGCTTCCGCCTGCTGTCGATACGGTTGTTCCGTTTATTTTTGCAACGCCCGGATTAGGATATGTTCCGCTCAGATCACCGCCAGCAGAACCGCTTGGCGGTAATGCTGTTGGTAATGTGGTTGGCGTCCATTTACTTGTTCCAGAATTATACTCAAGCACCTGCCCATCTGTTGGCGCCGTTGTATCTACCGCTGTTCCCTGAATTGCTATTACTGTTCCATTAATATCTGTTGTCATCTGGTTCTCCTATAATATTATCGTCCGGCTTACACAATAATATATTAAGAAATTAATATAAAATAAACAAAAAGAGCGACCATTTCTGATCGCTCTTTAAATATTTTAACTGCTGACTTAAATCAACTATTAAAAGAGTGAACCACCCTCAGCTCCTGCAAACCAGAATACTAGTTGGAACATAGTTAGTGTCTTAAGGCTGGTCACATCGCCGGAGGGGCTATTGAGAGCAGCAACAAGATTCTGTGGAGTTGTTACGAGTGAACCATTTGTTTCGAACGATGCAACACGACCAATTATTGGAGATGTCACACCATTAGTACCGTTTTGACCAGTTAGACAAATTTTACCGGCACTATCGAAATACAGTGGGGTTCCAACTGTAACGCTAGCGGCTGGCGTTAGGCTTGAATTAACTGCATCAAGAGTTACACCATATAGACCCTGTTTATCCCAGCAGGTTATCTTACCAGAACCTGTTGCGGTGTGGGGGCCGAGAACTGCACCAGTAAATGAATTAGGTCCATTTACTTGTGTACCGACTGAACCACCGACTACTGCTCCGAAAAGGGTGCCGTAATTGGTTGTGCCGTCGTCTGCTAGGAAGAAGGGACCGTGAACTGTACCACCATCGGAAACAATTCCTGCCCAGTCGTACGATACGCCTGGAACTTCTTTGCCAAAGCTTGTTGATGTGACGTAACCATCATTGTTTACGTCTGCTGCGCCTACTGCTGGATAAGGCATTGCTCTCCAGGTACAAACTTCGCCACCTTTAAAATTGGTTGTGTTACTTCCGTAGCCATCGAAAGAGCCAAGCGGATTTGCGCCGGGGTTATGTAAAACTAACATTTGATTTTCCTTATATTCTGCCACTAAGGGCGTTAAACTTACTTCTTGGTCTTACAAAAGTCTAACAACATATCTATATATTGGTATTATTTATAGTGCTATTTCTTCGTGCAGTGATATATATCCAAATATGAAAAAAGAAACTCTTCTGGGGCAAAAATTTAATAGACTGCTGGTCATTGAGGAAATTGAATCAAATGATAAAAATCACAAACGACCAAGATGGAAATGTATGTGTGATTGTGGGGAAATAACCATAGTTAGGCGAGGCATAGATCTAAAAAGAGGTAATACTAAATCTTGTGGTTGTCTTAAAATTGAAAAATCTGCAGAAAACCTACGAGCCACGGCCTTATCAAGAAGAATATATGAGCCAGTAATAGCAAGAGCACGCACTGTATTTAAAGCAAAATATAATGATGGGACGTTACAATTTGAGAATTTTTACGAGCTATCACAAATGAACTGTTTTTACTGTGGAATAGAACCATCGAATAGGAAACAGACAATATTTAAGGATCGGTGTGCTGAATATAACAGTTCCGTGTATATTTACAATGGTGTTGATAGAGTAGATAATAATTTTCCACATAATATAGATAATTGTGTAACATGTTGTAAGGAATGTAACTTCTCGAAAAGAAATATGGCACTGGAAGATTTTTATAGTATGATCTCGAATATTGTAATGCTAAAAAATAGTATAATTCCGAACTATGAAATATTATTCTCGAAAAATATGACCGATTTATCACAATTTAATAGAATTAAGGGTAGCTTATTTAGAATATATGGTGATATAGATTTTAATTATGAATTGTTTTGTTTTATATTAACATTAGATTGTTTTTATTGTGGCAGAAAATCGTCTAACACCACCAAATGTAAAAATGGAGATAAAATATCACATAATGGTTTAGATAGAATAGATCAATCTAAACCACATACATTAAATAATATCGTACCATGCTGTAAATTTTGTAACTGGTCAAAATCTAAACGTTCACGCGATGAATTTATTGCTTGGGCAGAAAGAGCACATAGTCATTTAAGTGAGCGAAAAAATTCCAATTCCCTATCGCTCGGCTGATGGCCTAAATACTTCATCACATCAGAATAAATACCACCTTCTTCTGGCTCTTCTTCATTTAACTCTTCTGATTCAGGCTCTGTAGCTTTTTCAACCGGTTTTTCTTCTTTAGCATTCTCGACAACTTCTTTCGTTTCTTGATGGGCTTCCGACATACTATTTTTTAGATTATTCATAGCTGTTGATAGTGATTTTAATGAATCTACCACATCCTCAACATCATCATTTATTAGGTTGTATAATGGCGTTAATACCTTGTTATGTGTTACAAATTCCTGGTATACGCTTCTTTTAACCCGATCATTAAATGCTGACGTATACTTATCAACCTTCTGCATACTATCAAGTAGATTTGTCGTTGTATTATGTGCATTCTCTGCATCTTCCTGTGTAGAATTCGGATGTGTCTCTTCTATTATTGAGACTAAATCGCTATATTCTGTTGCTAAATTGCTTAAGTTCTGCAATTCCTTTTCAAACCCATCCAAAAATGTTCGCTCAACGCCCTGTGGAAGTTTGCCTTTAAGGTCGTCAATTTGTGATATACTGTCTTTTGCATTTGCTGATACATTCTTAACTTGTGGGGCGGTTCTTGCGATTGCTGCTGTTAACCCACCTGCAACACCACCTAACCTAACACCATACATAAATCCTGGTATTGCTCCGACACCTTCACCGGCAATAGCACCAACAATACCACCGAGCACACCACCAATTAATGCACCTGTTCCATAGCCTTTTACTGTTTGAAAGATATCGTGACCTTTTTCAGATATCCAGTCTTCCTTGGATTTAAGCCAATCACCTACATCGGCTGTCTTAAACTTTTTTTTTTCGCTTCCAATCTCTTCTATACATCTATCAGCGATCTTCCTTAATTCTTCATGCCCAGCATTATCTAGATCGTTTGCAAGCCTAACAAGCTCTAATATTAGTTCTTTCTTAGCATACTTACGATAGTTATTATTTGTATCGGTTGGTTTGTATACTATATTCATTATGATGTTTTGGCGCTCGACATTATTCTCTACCAACCCATTAATTCTATCATATGAGGGAGAAATTACAACCGGCCTTGGATGAGCAGCTTCCATAATGTTAAATTCATATTTGTTAACACTTTCTGGCTTGACACCATATAGGGCTTCGATTGTGGAAATATCATCGGAACCAACTCTTGGATGTGGTGATTTTTTGTATTTTTTTAATTTAGTGGATTCTTTTGGCTTATCGTGTTGCGAATCACTGTCATCTTCCTCTTCTGATAAAGATATTAAGCCTGTTTCCTCTGCTATTTTTGCATATGCGTCAAATATATCGGATCTTCTCATAGTTATTTCCTAATGATATGCTTAAATAATTATAGGTAATTTTTAGCTGTGGTTTGTTGGGATATTGGGTGCTCTTTAAGAAACTCGCTTATGATTGCTGCAACTACATCTACCTTCCTTTGATATGGGCGAGGAACCGAGATCATATCTAAGCCTGCTGCAAGCCTATTCCTATCTCTGAATTTATTAACAACCGACTGAAAACTTGATGAATTTTCAAGATCTGATAACTTATCCTGTAATTGTGGATAAACTGATATGATCCAACTTTTAAGAAGATTTTCTATATCTTCTACTTCTGCCTTCTCAATCCATACATTTGACATATTATTTGGATGAACCGTGAACATTTCTTGCGGTATATTAGGAGAAATCTGTAGTTTGGTCGATGTCTGTAAATCTGTTGTTTCTTCTAATGTCCCGGGTTTTTTTCCAAGCAATGTAGAAATGGCACCAGCGGCAGAGACAAAACCAAGACTAATTAGTGCTGTTTTTACTAACCAAGATATTGTTCGTATAAAAAACGTTGCAAGTTTTCCTCTAAACAAATTAAGAATTCCTGCGTGTTTAATTAATCTTGGGTTGTTCTTGATTTTAATTGCAAGAGCTCTAATCTCTAGAGCATTCCTTATTTCTTGTGATAGTTTACGGCGTTTGGCGATATCTAATAGTCTATCTTTATCAATCTCACCGGTAAAACTATTATTGAAAGAATCCTGAACGGTGGAGTTTACATAAGACGATAACTGATCTTCTGATGGTTTTTGGTTGGAAGATAATATATTTTTTACGAAACCTGCAACATTAGAACCAACGGATGACCAAAAATTCTTCCAATCAAAACCCAATGCCTCCGCGACCGTGTATAAAACTGACATCCATTTAAAGCCCATAGACCATAAAAGACCACTACCAAGAAATGCTGTTATACTTGAAATTGGCTTATCTTTATCGAATTGTGACGAAACATAATCCTTAACACCTTGAGCAACGGAACCTACAATATTACCTTCTTGAGCAAATGATGTTATAGAGTCATTTTTCGTCAATGCTTCTATAGTTAGTGTATCTGCTAAATATTCTAGACTTGATTGCATTACTTCTTTCCAACCAAGTTATCTATCTGGGATATGAAGGAATTAATTCTATTACTATAATCTTGACCGCGTTGTGTTTGCTCTCGTAGAATGTCATTTCCAACAAGCTCTGATATTGTTGGTGACGCTTCAAGAATTCTCAATATGCCAGAAAGTTGTGTACATATCGGAGTAAGGACAAGTAGTAAATTTCTGGCTTTTGCATAATCACCATTTGCAAAAGTATTCACAAATTGTTCCGTGCTCATGTTAACATTAAGAGAAAATCCACCCATTGCAGCTGCTGTGTTTGCTGCTTGTTGTTGATAATTTCTTAATCCGCCATCTAATGTATACGCTTCGGATTCTAATATATCTACATATGTTCTCATCTCTGCGTTAAATGTGGGATTGTCAACCAGCGCTGAGATTTGCATTAAGAACCTTCTAAATCTTGCTATTGATATCATATCTGTCACAAGATCAAATGGAAGAACCAATTGTGATGACTGTCCAGATTGCTGTAATGTTGTCTGTATACTCTTAACTGAAACATCTTGATAAGCTTCTTGTGATTTTTGTTGTTGATATTGTTTTGGTTGTGTTAGATTGTTTTGTTCTTTTAGTTGTTCTTTCTTTTCTTCTTCGGTTTCTAACGCTGTATCAAAAACCTTGCTTGTATTCGTATCTTCTATTAACTTTGATACAAGTTCTTTGAAATATAAGTTATTACTATCTGCTGCTTGTTTTCTTAGGTCTTTGAGAAACTCTGTGAGACCTTCTTTCCAAACAACTATATTATCTCCAACATATTCCATTTGTTTATCTGCTTCTTCTTTGTTTATGCCGGGAATTGTGCCTTTTTGAGCGGATGGGCTTCCTGGAACTGGCGCTGGAGGTTTGTTATAAGCAATTCGATGCCCATTAAACTTTACCTTACTATCAACTAACCAAACCAAGAATGCGTTAAGAGAAAAAATGTTCTTTTGGAAAATCTTGTCATTTCCCTCAACGCTTATTGGAGAGTATGATTGTTTAAGATTCTGTATGAGTTTTGATACCGTTGACTGTAATTGTAACGGGTCTATATTGGCTTGTGCAAGTTGTTGTGGAACCTGTGCAAGTTTTAATGCAGCGGCTTTTAGGAAACTGTCTATGAAATTCTCATTGTAAGGCATGTTAAAATGGAACCTCTCTTGTCAATTTTTCATCAGATGGTTTTGCAACATTCATAGATTTTATTTGGTTTTCTATATAGTCTAACAATTCATTTCTCGCAGAACTATCCCGTATTGGGTCTTTTCCATTCACAACTATATTATTGCTCTTCAGGAACTCATCAAAATTCTGCCTTGATACCAATGCAGCAACGTTTAACGGTATTTCTCCCTGACCAGTTGTTATATCTTGTGGTATGTTAAATAGTACTATCGGAGCTGATTTACTCATTTCCATAAACACATCATTATCTTTTTTATCATAACCAACTACTTTATCACCAAATTTAGTTTCGAATGGTTTTTCCTGCCTCACATAAGCGCTAAATTTACCTTTCTCACGGTTTACATTTGCCATAAAATCACCGATGAGCTTCTTAATATCTGCTATGTTTTTTGTTATTGTTATGGCCGCCGAACTACTTGGCTTTGATATTAGATCCTTTAACTGTTCTAATAATCCTTCATTGTAATTTGACGATTCTATTTTAAGATTCTTCATAAGATTAAGCATAGCACTTGTGATTGCATATACATTTTTTAGTGCGTTTGTTGTTTTATTTCCCCATCTTCCATCTGGCACACTGGCGGCACTTAGATCTGTTTGCGTTCCAATATTTTTAAGTGAGTCAATTAGCTTTATAAGGTTTTCTGGTTTTGCTTCCGGTGTCGTATTTTTAGGTACTTCTTGTCCTACTATTGGAGATTTATTTATGTATCTATTTAGTAAGAATGTCAGGAATGGATCGGCTCCGTGTTCATAAGTTTCTTCATATTCTTTTGTCGTACCTTCTCTGTAACTTGGAGAAACGTTAAACATAGGATAATATTGAAATGTATTATATAGGTCTATTATGGCGTCTTGCATTTCTTTTACTGCGGAATTTGACACTATGCTTTGTATGCGTGGTCGAGTGGGATGCACCTCTCCCGTATTTGGATCATACCCAGGTGGAGGAGCAGGTGGAGCAGGTAATTTAACCGAGACTGGAACGTAATCAGCTGGTGGTAATGGAGGGGCAGCAATTTTATTAACCATTTAACCTCTAAGTTTCCAAGCTGTGGCAAATTCACTAATCTCTTTTTCTTTTTCCGTTATTAGAGAATTGAGTTCTGGTGTAATTCCTTCTTTATTAAATCTATTAAGCAAACCTTTAAGCTCTTCCACTGTACTGTTTATATATGTTGTAGCAGTGTTATATTTAGATACCATTGGAAGATAATTATTAAGTCTTATTATTAGATTATTTACTTTTTCGGCTGATGCATTCTTTTCTGGATCGGCCTGTTTAACTTCTTCTACTTCTTTTTCTGTTTGTGCTTTGATTTCTGCTTTTTGTATCTGGCTCACAACAATATTAAACCTATCAGCATATTTATTTAATATGGGGAAAAACTTCTGAACTGTTTGCCATTTTTGTTCTTGTTCAGGGCTTAATGAGGAATGAGTGAGGGACAAATAGCTTGGCTCTAAATCATTCTTTAACCCCTTCATTGTATCTGTCAGTGAGTTTGGAAAATCTCTAAATTTATATATTTCTTTTTTGTCAATAATCCTATTAAGTGATTCAAAATAAGGATCATTTCCATTCGCATCCTCACCCATACTAACCAATATTGATTTGTAGACAGAATAAAATTTAGCTAGCGCATCTTTTGCGGTATTATAGGGCTCGTCTTCCGCTGGGACTAAAGGGGTTGCACCTATAGCTACCTTACATTGATTTACATATGTTGCAAGTTTTCCGGTTGGTGTTTTATTTATCACATCAACAATTTTCTTATGTTGAGAAAGAATTGTTTCAACATCGCCACGCTCCCCATCGCCCATATTTACGTCGCCGTCTGGATGAGCTGCGTTAATCAAATCCTCACCATCTTCATCATGTGCCTGGTAGAGGTGGGTATTAGCAGCCGACTTGTATATTAAAAATTTTTGTTCAATACTTTCGGCATGACTATTAAATCCCTTATTACGAAGGCCGGAGCAAAGTTTTAATAATACCTCATCAAATGACATATCAGCGGATTCTTTTGCGAATGTTGTCATATGTTCGCTTGGGCAGCATTTTCTACATAAGCGAGCAAAACCAGCTCTATATGGATGTTCATCATTTCTTTCTTCAACGGCGCAACAATCATTACAGCGCATTTCTTTTTTAGTTCCAACATGACCAGCAGCTTTTAACTTTCCATTATCAAAAACAGGTGGCTTGCTAACATCTTTTATACCGCATTTTTCGCAAACAACCCAATCATCTTTTGCCGCAAGAGTAGTCATTAGATCAAGGTGTTTAATATCTTTTATTGTAAAAGTCATAAATAGTCTCCGGATGGAAATATACAATGTTATGCTTAATTAATGATATTTGTTGAATCTGTTTGGATATCTTCTGTCGATATCAGCACAACGTTCTACAAGCTCAAGATATTTATTATGTTTGCGTTCGAGGTAATATGTAGCGTCCTTATATAGCCAGGTCATGAATTTTAATACTTGACGATTTCCATTGATATTCAGCGATTTAGTTATATTATTTGATGGGTGATTAATGCTTATACGACAATATATATTAAATCTATCAACAATATTTTTAACAGATTGACAAAAATCATCGGTAGATATAATACTAAACTTAAAATCTTTACCATCATTATCTTTTTGTATGCAGCCGTCACCATCGAAATAGCCTCTAATGAAGTGATTTAATAAATGATCTGGTATGTTTTGTGGAAATTTTAATGTTAATGATTTACGAGGTGTGCAGCCATATGAAATTAATGAGTTTTTAATTTCTGGGCTAACAATTTTAAGCGTGTATAAGTTGTTAGCATTTCCAGCATAAGAGTAAGATTTGTAATTAATAAAAATTGTTCTATCTTTTCTAAATATAAGGTTTGATAATTTACTTAAAATATATCTATCTTGTTCTATCAATTTTAGCTCACAACAATTATTATTGTCTTTTTTAATTGATCCGTCAGCAAAGAATAATCCTAAATAATAAGCACTATATTCAGTATCAATGGTTTCAAATATGTTGTTTAAATTTTTAACCCTATTACATGCTTTTGACAATGTTCTTAACTTTAAGCCGTTTAATCTTAAAAGTTGTTGAACAAATCCGCTAGAATGTCCAATAATGGTTGATATTGTTTGCGCACTATAACCATCATTTTGATATAGTGACATTATATTTTGTATTTGTTCGGGAGATAGATTAATTTTGCTTGCCATTTGTTCCAACGAGTATAGATTTGCGCCAACGAGTTTAAATTTGCAAAAATGATGTGTAATTTGCTCCAACGGTAGTAAATTATTGACAATATTTGATATAGGTTTCTTGGCTAAAAATTCATTTATTTATGATAATTTCGTTATATAATACCAACTTAATGAATTTTGATAATAAACTAACTATATGAGATTATTATTAAATTAGAGCCATAAAAATTCAAGGGTGCCAAGTATAGGACTTGGTGGACCAGTGACTATAGCAACTGCCGGATAATTTGGTGCAGGTTGACGTGTTGTCAGGAGACCAAGCTCGCTAACGAATAGGTTGGCATTAAGGGGGTATATCTGGTTCGTTTCAAAAATATCTACCGAGGCTATCATTCTCGTAAACCATATTGTTACCCTATTCGATCCTAGCGTGCTATCATCTCCAATTATATTAGGAATTTGATATGTATACCTAACGTTAGTTTTAATAGCATTCGGTATTCCGGTTCCAAGCAAGTCATAATTCAACACAGTGCCAGCAGGAAATATAACAACGCCATTTCTTGGAATTAACTGAACATCGACTGGGATAGATATGAAGCTTGACGCTAGGACGTTTGGGTTGTTGAGTTCCATCTTTATATCGGCTGGTGTTATTAACTGATTATTTGGACCTGGAACACCAACAGCTGGGGCGACAATTGTTTCATCCCATGCAACGGCGGTGAAGGCCTTGGTCTTAATGTCGTCAATTATTCCTATGGGCGCGGAACCATTTGAAACGGTAGCCATAACCTGGTTGCCGATGACGGTTAACTGTCCCACAGAACCAGGCTGAAACTCTGCGCTAGGGTCACAAGGATATGAGAATGGAAGTGAATTACCGGTCTGGACGAGTCTAAGCATATAAACCTCTTATTTTTTGCATTTTATTTTACCCTTGTGTTCACAAAAGGCGATTATATGTTATATATCACAATATGTCGAAATTTATGGAAAAGATTTATGATCTCCTATCAAGAAAACCACCAGCCTTACACTAATCACTAATAAAAAAGGACTGGAAATAATAAAATCCCCCGTCCTCATTCAACTATTTTAAGTTAATTCTAATACTTTTCTTTTAAGTGTTTCATATATTTTGGTTCGGACTCATATTCATCTTCGAACTCATCAAGTCCCCGATCCTCATCCTCTTCCATTAGCTCATGAAAACGTCTTGCAAGATCTTGTTCCCGCTCATCATTTTCATAATTATCGACATCGTTCTTGTCTGTATAATGTGAATCGGTCGGGTCTTCAGGATCACAATGATAATTATCATCAGCATCCATACACATTGAGCACATACAACTATCGTGATGTCCATCTTCGTCGTTAAAAACCCAGCCTTTTTCTGCTAAATTCTCTACCATTTTTTCTGATGTTAGATCTTTTGTTGGTTTGCTGCTTTTTCTTGATTTCGATTTGCTTTTAGATTTTTGATGTTTTTTCTTCTTTTTTGCTGTAACTACTTCTAATAATGTTGTAGTTGCTTCTGCTTCTCTTTTTAGACCTAGTTCATCAAATATTTCAGCAACATAGTTAAGACAGTCTAATGCTTTAGCGAATTTATTCAACGACTCGGCTTGTTTATTTATGGCAGCAGAGAGGAGATTACCCTCCATTGATGCCGCTATTTCGTTCGATGTGTCCTTTTTATTGAACATTTTACGCCTGTTGAACAACGTAGCTTTTTGCGGGAAGCTTATTTGCACTCTGTAATGCTGAAATTGTGTTCTTTATTACATTAAATGCCGCTTCGTTACCAGGATGAACTCTAACAAGAACATTATGAACTCCCGGTGTTTCTGACGGATGAACTTCTAATATCACAACTGCTGCTCTAACGCTTGGGTGTAGCGATTTTAATATCAGATCGCCTTCTTGTTTTTCTGTATCTTTTGGTTCAATTTTTTGTGGGGGTAATTCGTTATGTACTTGTGCTTCCGATTTTTTTGAGCTTTTATTTGATTCTGATTTTGAGCTTTTGTTATCGTCTTTTTTGCTCTTTTTCATTTCACGCATTTTCTTCATGCGTTCTTTCATATCAACTTTTTTGCCTTTTGATTTGTCTTCTTTTGATTTTTTATCAGATTTCTTTGACTTTTTTGCTTCAACAACTAATTTATCAGCTAAAAGTATACTTGCAGCTGCTAATTTCTCGAAACCAGCTGTATCAAGATCTTCCGAAATCTTAAGCAGCGATTCAACCGATTCTTTTACCAAGTTTCTTTCTGTTTTTGGCTCTGCTGATGCTTTTTTGTTAAGTGATGTATCAAGCTCTTTTTCAATCTCAGATACGGCATCTTCCTCTGAGACTTTCTTGAATGCTTGTTTTTCGATCATAGAAGAGGTTGAAAATATCTGCTTATTCTCATCACTGTTCAAAATTCTATGCATTTCTGCTGCTAATACGTTAGATAAATCTTGTTTCATTGTATACCTTAGTTTAGTATTTGCGGCCAGAGAATGCATTATCGAGTTCTGATTGGAAATCTAGTGATGCGCTTGGGGCATATGACTCACCAGAACCAATTAGACCTACCTGTGGAACTCCCGATGCTTCTTTTTTGAATGCAAGAGGTGAGTGTTTTGCAACTACTCGCTTCATACTATCAAACGCATCATCATTCCATTTCATTATTTCGTCAACCTGAGCGCTAACAGACGTTCTCTCATCTGTTAGAAGGCCACGACGAACCATCTCGTTCGCAAGCTCATAAGCTCTTGCAACCTTGACTCTATAGTTCTTCATCTCTTCTTCGGCCTTTGCTTTCATTGTTTCGGTTGTTAGAAGCTTGGCAAATTCCGAGCCTTCTTTACCAGCTTGCCCATAATATTGCTTCCAGTATTTAACAACTTCTGGATCAAGACCCTGGGAAATTAGCGAATCGAGTTCATCCTTCGAGACTTTACCTTCTGAAATTAGAACGTTAAGTCTTTCTGCTTCTTTGCGAACTTTTGGTTCTGCTTTTGCAACTTCCATATCTTTCTTGTGTTGTTCCTCAAGTGTTTCAACCAATCCGAGTTCATCAGACGGTTTGACATCAAGTTGTGTTTGCCCATCAGTTAGCTTATCTGCTTGATCTAGCATATCTGAATATTGAAGCTTAGTTGCGTCCATAGGTTCTCCATCCTCTTCTTTCCCGGTTGCGTCAGCGGCTAATTTTGCACGATAAGCAGCCCGGCCTTCTTTTGTTGTTAAGTCGAACTGTGCTTTCTTTTCCTCAACAGCTTTTGCGCCACTTGGAACTACTGCGCCAACTGGAAGCTCTACCATTGTATCGTTTGTGTCATCTGCTGGCATATCTTCTTTCGGAAGCTCATCAACAAGCTCGTCAAGAGATTTGTCACCATCCTCATCATGTTCATCATGTTCGAATAGTTCTTCTGATTCGTCGTGTGGATGCAGGTGCTCATCATCATGATCCATATGCATGTTTTCGTCGGCTAATGCAGCGTCAAATGCAGCTAGATCGTCATCTGCTGAGGAATCATCTGAAGAATGATCCGAGGAATGATCTGAAGAAGAATCATCTGCGTATGACATATCGTTCTCGTCATCTGATTTTTTGTCAGATTTCTTCGATGATTTGTCTGATTCCTTCGATTTCTTTGCTTTGCGAGCGTCGTTTTTGTCTTCGTTTGCTTCTGAAAGTAATGCATCTTGCACTTCTTCTGCTCGCTTGAGAAGTCCAACAGTTCCGCGTGCGTATTTGCTAAATGCCTTCATTAGACCTAGACCGTCTGCAATTGCTTTCTTCGCATCCTCAAATGCATCTTCAACAATTGTATTAACATAGTCTTTGTTTAGGTTTGTATCTGCGTCAATGCTTGCGATTAGTTCAAGTTCCTCCGCATGTTCACGAAGATCAGCGAGGGCTTTCTTGGTGCTTGAAACAAGAGCTGAATTTAGTTCTTTTCTCATCTTGTATAGAGGGGATAACGTACTACTTGCTGCTTTCGGCATTGATTCTAGGCCCTCTTCCATTTCGCCCATCTGGGCTTGTTCGCCTGTGAGACTTCTAACAGCCTCAAGAAGATCCGAAGAAAGATCCCTAACCTTTTCTGAAAGTTTAAGAGCTGTTTCTTTTGGATCGCCTTTTCCACCCTCGTCTTCGGGAGCTGCTTCTGGTGCAACTGCTACTGGTGCAACGTCTGGCATAGCGGGAGCAGTACCAGCACCACCCATATCTGGAGTGCCACTTGGTTGTGCGCCCGGTTCAGCTACTGCTTGTGCTTTCTTATAGACTGATGCGGCCTTAACTAAACCGACTGTTCTGATTTTCTCGAGCATTTTTGACCCGAAATCTTTTGTAGCTATGACGTCAAAGAGAACGTCACTTCGACCACCAGAAATTTCGTTTACCGATGCTGAAAATACTAGTTTTTCACCTGATTCATCTTTAGCGTATACCTGCCATGCGCTATCACCAAGATTATCAGTTCCATCTAGATTTGCAACTCTTACGAAACGTGCTTTGAGGGATGCTCTCTGAAGCAGTTTTTTGCGAGCTAGCTCATCTTTTTGTTCAGCTGATAGTGGAGAAGGATGGAGACCATCAACATCGCCAACACCTGGAAATGGCTTTTGACCGACCATTTGTTTATCTTCTTTTTCGCGAAGCTCATCTTGTAGGCCATCAACAGGATACTTTTGCTTGCCAGGTGTTGGCTCATTTACGCCACCACCGCCCTGAAAATATGCCTCTTTTGCCCTCTGAAGAGCAGCAGAACGACGCATTGCACGTTCATCTTGTTCTGCTTTTTCAGCACGAGCCAGCATCTTTTTGCGTTCTAGCTCATCTTTTTGATCAGCAGACTCGGGACTAGGATGCAAACCGTCGACGGATCCAACCTCAGGAAATGGGCTTTCACCGACCATATGTTTGTCTTTTGACCTCATATCCTCGTTTTTTGGGTCAACGGGATATTTCTTTTGGCCCGGTGTTGGTTCGTTTACGCCGCCGCCACCTTGAAAATAACCTTCTTTGTTCATTGCATCCTTAGACATAGTTTCCTCTTTGTTTTTGTTTAATTTATCTAAACTCTTTTCCATGTTGTGTAGCCTTCGTTCAAGAGAAGATCTCAAATCTTTAACTTCACTATATAATGCATCATTATTATATGCTAATCTCTCTGGAAGATTCAATCCTGATGCATTTTGATTGATTTCGTCGCTCGGATCCTCATACCTTCCCGAAGACATTCCATATGGAGCTTCTACTTTATTAGTATCTTCGTTATCAATAATTTGCTTTAATTCAGCTAATTTTTCGTTAGCGTTCTTCAAGTCTTCTTCTAATTGTTCTAACCTCTTCAACTGATCTGCCTCTAAATTAGTAGAATCTGACAATATTATTAATTCTTTTTCTTGGGTAGCTAAATGATTGTTAACAGTATTAGCTGCTGCGATAATTGTTCTTATCTTGGCTTGTGGGTCAGCGCCATTAACAACTATTGATAGCTCTATTGGCTGCAAATCGACATTTATTTCTCCATAGCAGGATTTTGTTCTCATATGGTGGCAGAAATCTTGTTCGGTTCTTGCAACGGTGCCACAATCTGAACAAATTGCCTTTCCTACCGCAGTTCCCATAGATACACAAGTAGAATAACCGAGGGAAACTTTTTTAGCCAAATCTGGATATGTAACCTTGTCGAGAGCGCAGAGGCCTATAACTCGTTTTAGCTGACGATCGTAATAAGTATCTAGAATAATACCACGAATAGCATCTACAGAATTTGACTTATGGTCCACGCAGAGAGGTTTTCCACGCCAAGCAGCGAACGCTTTAAGTAATTCAGTTTCTGGAAATATATCTCCATTTGAATTTTTGTACGGCTTCAGGTTTATATCACTACAAACCCAGCGTATTGACTCCCCCTTTTTCTCCCAAGATGCAGTTACTGGTTCGCCTTTTGATGTTAATTTAGATGTGCCGTCTGAATTAACAAGAGCTGCTTCTGCCGCATGTAGCATTACCGCGCTGAAATATAGAAACTCGTCAGCCTTTGGAGCAATACGTCGTAATGATGCTGCAAATTTTCTAAACCTATCATCAATACTTGGATCGGAAAAAACTGAATCAATAGACTGAATATTATTCGGGCTAATTACCTGCGCCTCTCCCAATTTCAAGAATTTACCAAGATCTTTGCTAAACATCTAATTCTTCTCCGACTCTTCTTTTACTTGAGCTGGGGTTTCTTTATCTTGTTTTTCTTCAATAGATTTAATAGCAGATTTTAGAGATTCTTTTACTATTGCGTCATCAATTTCAGTAGATTTATATACTGCAACTATTGGGTTTTGATCTCCGATTTTGACGAACATATTATCTCCAAACTATTTAGTATATCGTATTATTACCACTATTAAAATTAAATAACTCTTGAAATTAATGTGCTATTATGCCCTAACTGCTATATACCACTATCCTCTATCTTCTTATTACGATCCTCTACTAACTTCACTGACAATGGAATATTTTTCTCTATTTTCTGCTGTAATTCATCGCTCACGACGTCAACCCAGCTTCTTGCAAGAATATTATTTTGGACGTGAGATTTAATTCTATCCTCAATAATTTGTTTTACTTGGGCTATTTCCTTTTTAATTCCCTCTGCACCCTTAACAACTCCCGGACCAAAATCTTTAGATTGTAAGTTGGAAAATAAATCTATAAACCTATTAACTTGTTTTTCTATATCATTAATACTCATAACAAATGATTTACTTAATTTAACTATTTGTGTATCTATTGAAAATGGCTGTAATAATAAAAAACATTTAAATGCCTGTCGTTTAAATGTGTTAAAATTATCTGCTACCTTATCCCTGTATCTTCGGAGAGCAGCACGAGCTTTAAACGTCTGTTCTGGCGATATTCCTGGGTTATCTTTAAATGGTGTATATATTAGTGTTAAATGGTCATCACAAAAATTAAGTATCTTTAATAGATGATCAAAATATAGAATTATCTTGGTTGCTCGGACTTTTTCTTCATCCGGCACTTCATACGATAGTTGTGTTGCATATAGCTTTTTTTTCATAATTTCTAATAATATACCAATTTATAGCCTCTAAATAAATCCGCTGCCGACTAGGCTTGGGCCCGCTCCGGAAATCCCCTGCGTATTACTATCCCACTGCCCCACTTGCGGAAATCCATTATCGTAATCCTTTGACGAATCAGGAACACGATCATCTAAACCATAATCTTGATGGTTTTCATATTGTTCCGGCCAATTTACTTCTTGATTAGAATATGGCCAGCTTTTAACGCGGTAGTCTTCGTACGGACTCCAACTACCTTGCTCCCAAATATCTAACGAATAATCTCTATAATCTGACGGATATTCTCGTTGATTTGATACAATGTCATAAGCATAACTAATATCATGTAGGTCTTTTTCACTACAACCACACGCTTTGTTAATTATCTTTTTATATAATTTAATTACTCTTGGATCTACACCTATACCAAATCCTAAACTTTCCGCCTCTTTAATTGCTCTACCACATGACCAGCCTTGTTTTTCGCACCTATAAATTGCGGCAACTAATCCTGTACGATCTTTCCCGTGAACACAATGTATGTATGTAGGCCCACCATTATCAATCAACTTTACTATATCTTTATTTAGGAAATTAATTAATGTTGTTCTTCGTGTTATATCTATTGGTAGCATGATATGATTGAAGCCTAATAATATTGCAGACCTGTGTATTTTATTACCAACATCCCTATCTAAACTGACTATCTTCCTAATTCCAAGTTTTTTTAGAATTGTAAGATCCCGAATTGATGGCGCTGACCCGCGATATAATGTATTGCTAACTTTTCTAAAATTGTACATCACATATTCCTAACGATACTATTTAAAACTTCCCTTATATATTGTGGCGAGTGTTCTAAAAGTATTGTTTTAAGTAATGTGATTGATTGGCCGAGAGAAGAACTTGCGGGAACTCTTTTCGACCCTATTTCAAATTCATTAAGATAATATATTTTTTTCTTTAAATTATCTATTGATTTTTGCCTTTTGCCCGGAGATATTCTTTTCAAGAGGAACTTGATAAGTTGTGAGAGATAAAGTCCGGCCGCGTTTGCATCTCCTAAATCAATTGCGGATGCGGCCTTTTCAATAGAATTTTCAGTTATAGCATTTACCGCGGCCTCCAACGCTTCATCTTCAGGCTTTTCAGACCCAGAAATTAATGCATTATCAAAACTGTCCTTAAATGTTCTTTGGAATTTATTTATTGCTTCCTTGTCATTATCTTCTCGTAGTTTTCGCATAATAGAAGAATAGCTGATATCTTTTGATGCCGATTTCTTCTTGTTCATATGCTTAAATAGTTCAATTTGCTTTAACCGTGTAGTAGCTTCCGCCTTGGTATTATATGTCCCTAATACTTTACCTTTTTCCGAGAATACCTTCCATTTATTTCCAATATGTCGAATATATGAAACTTTAATCATGCAAGAGTTAACAAATTCCTCTGCATATAGCTCTATTCGTTTTGTTGTAATATATGGGTTCAATTTACTTTCCCTGTAGTATAAGCTTGCGAACCATTTTAGCATCATTCACATGTAAGAAAACATCTCCAAGAGAACCAACACCATTCACTTCTGTCATAGCTCTAATCTGAAATGAATTTAAATATATACGATTATTATTTTTTAATTGTTTTGTTTTCTGATCGATATAATAACAATCTAATATAATAACTCTATCCAAAACATCAACAAGCTTTCCGAATATACTACAATTTTGGGGAACGGAGAAATCATTAAAATTTAGTGTTTCAACAACATCCCCAAGATATATTTCTAAAACCTTTCCTTTATATTTTGTTAGCAACTCATCCGAGAATTTTTTTAGATTATCCCCATTACCATTAGAGGAATTATACATTTCGAATGGGTTATCTATGGATGGTTTTTCAGGTTTTGACATTTTATCCTTACTTTATAAATTTAAAATTAAACTTTCTATAATTAATTTCTGCTAATTTAATATCTAATTCTTGATAGTGTGGATTTTTATTTGCTGAAATTAATATATTTATTATTATTGATCCTATTTTTCTGGTTGCAATATTAAAAGTATCGGATAAGGCAACACATAGCTCATTAACAACTTCTAACCCTCTATTTTGTTCAGCATTGATGACGCACTGCATTTCAACATTTTTTCCATCAGTATAAATTTCAGAGTTAGAATCGATTTCCTCTTTTAACGCTAATGATAATATTCTTGCAAATTCTAGCTTTGATGAGAAATCACTATTTGAATTTATTGATATTAGATATTTATTTGTTGGAAACTCTGAACCATATTTATTAATGTTAGATTTTACTGATGTTGCTGTTAGACTGTCAAGCAAGGAGTTCAGACCCCTTAAGAAGGACGCAAGCATAGAATTAATCGGTTTTTCTACTGGTTTATTAGTTGGGCCTATTTTTAACCTTCTTTCCGTCACAACCCCATTACCCGCAACTTCATTAAATTGCCCTACCATTTGCTGAAAACCTCTGCTTTTTTCCATTGTCATTAAAATGTTTGTTATATCTCTTACTGTTATTATCCCGTCTTTATCTGTGTCTAATATTCTATTTTCTTTGTATGCTTCTCGTTCTCTTGGATCGTTTGACTTACTGCTTACAACAATTATATTTGCATTCCGTTCCGGGCTTGATCCTCTCCATCTTTGTAATGCCAATGGATAAAAATTTGCTACATAATACTGTGTTGCTGACGTAAACGATCTTCCGCCAATTAATGCACGGTGATTTTGTATGTATTGTTTTACGTAGTCTAATTGATCTTCTGCCGATTTCTTGCCAAAATTTGCTATATCATTACTCGGTAAACCCATCCCTTTAAGAGTTGACGGCATAAATTGTATTAACCCCGTAGCCCTTCCACTAGGGTTTACCGCAGCAGGATTAACCCCGCTCTCTAAGTACATCACAAGCAAAAGATCACGAGGGTTCATACCAAGATCACTGCTTATATTATTAAGTTTTTTACTAAATGATTCGGTTAACATTTTTATTTTTTATAGTGAATTAATTCCATACTATTCCACAACAAAATTTTTGTCTATTGTTCTTAATGATAATATACCATTTGATAAGGATAATCTACAAACTATTCTTAATTTTGCAATACCATTTAATGATTCATCAATTTCATTTAATTTCACATAAGAATATATTTCCAACTGTCTGTCTAATGGATTATATGTATCGTCAGATTGATTGTTATATAAAAGAATTCCTCTTGGTATAGCAGAACGAATTTCATCAATAATATTTTTTTCTAATTCTGTATTCAGCCCGCCAGCATCTATATTTAGATCATATAGTCGCTTGATGAAAATTATTGCTATGTGTCTCGCAGTACTCGTTGTAATTCTAACTTTATCAGGTGTAATAACGGAAAGAATTGGTATTGAACTAACCTTCCTATCAACGCGGCCCCCAGGTATTCCATGTTCTATGGGCTTTCTTCTAAATTCCGGGGGGCTTACACTAAAGGGATTGCCGGTTCTTTCTTAACATCAGATTTTTCTTCTGATTTATTCTTCATAAAATCAAATATGCCAGCAGTTTTATAGTCATCTATCATTCCTTCAGCGATTGTAAGAAGTTTTAGGCTATCATCTTGGCTTATATCTTCAAGGGCTTCCGAAAATGCCAAAACTTCTAAAAGTAATGATTTCGGATCATCTAAAAATGCAAACTTTTCAATTCTGCCAATAAACTCTGATTTTACTCTTCTTAACGCTAATGGTATGTTTTCTTCCTGCTCCTTGGAAATAAGATCTTGCAGATTTCCTGGCTCATACATTTTCTTTTCTTCTTGTTCGGGAGCTTTGATTGAAGACTTGACATCCGATGGGGCATTCTTCTGCGTTAAATCTGGCACCACGAACTGCTCTTGCGTTTTCTTTAATTCTCTTTCTTTTGCCGCATCCTCTTCCAACTTTCTTGCTTTTTCCTCTTCAACGGCTTGCATTAGTTTTTCATGCTGTTCTTTTAGTGGAACAATGCTTTTTTGATAGTATTTAACAAACTGATCATGATAAACTGCAAATTTAGAGATAAACGTTTTTGCTGCCTCAACATATTGATCGACATTTCGTTTTGATAATGCTATTGCCAATCTCTTAAATATACCAAGCAAAAACTGTAGAAATTTCTGTGTTTTTGCAACCATATTATGTGTATTGATTTTTAGATCTTTTAGAAATGAAATTGAAAATCGTTTTTCCAATGCCCTCATAGCCTGACCACGACCTGTTGCTAAATTATGTGCAAGATCTGCTAATGGGTCTGTAACCTTAAACCACCAATCAGAAAGATCTGCTTGTTTCTTTAACGCGGCAGTAATAACGACATCGTCAGCAAATGATGTTTCTTCACCAAGCTCTAACTCTCTTGAGGGATCGTAACCAAATAGTTGTTGTTTTTGCTCATCATCAAACTGATCGAGTAGAAATTTATAGTGCTTCATATCAACACTATCGATAAACTTTTTTAGTATAGCAGCAATAAATCTGCATCGCTCATGGAAGGCTGAAATATTTGATGCAGCGGAAAGATAATCTCTCCTATTTGCATATGATTTTGAGGATCTTACAAGGTTTTTAACTTGTTCTGCGTGGTTCCTAACATTTTCATCGGTAGAACGCAACCTATCCATTAATTCAGAAAATTCAGGATTAAGTCTTTCTAATATCTTACCGGAAATATCAGCTTGTTCACGAAGCTTATTTAATATACCTCTGTCTTGTGCAATCTTATCCATTAAAATCTCCATATACAAATTTCAATATTATGCGATATTATGTATAATCAATTATCCGACGACTAAAGTTGTTGGATTTCTGCTATTAAAGATCTTAAGCTGGGAAACCTGTTGGAGGAGCACCTGGACCGCCTATTGGACTTGAGATAGGTGGTAACGGAGGCATACCACCACCGCCCATCCCTCCAGGAGATAGACCAGGGAGAGGAGGTAATGTTGATTGATCCATACCAGCAGGAGTGGTCTGATCTACGTAAGGTGAGGTACCGGGAAGAATAGGCTCGGTTATCTCTTGAATTTCGTCTTCATCAGAAAGTGCACGTAACTCATTCAAAGACATCCTATCAAGAGACATAGCTTCTTTCCTTCTAATAGCTTCTTTTATATCTTCTTTCTTTATCTTTCTACGTTCTTCGTCATATTCCAAACCTAATGATCGATATAATGTTTGCTGGGATACCTTCTTTTGCTCACCTGATAACTGAACCAATACATTTACGAAATCTGACGTATCGAACAATGACATGTGGTTCCAATCGACTTCGGGAATTACAAGTCTTTTTTCACCATTTTCATATTCGTAAAACTCATTTAATTTTGCTATCGGTGCGAATATTTTCTTACGAAGCCAGGAACTCATCATATTTCGAAATTGCATATAACGTTGGCGCAAAACATCGAGAGAAATACCACCATTTGCATATGTTACATCACCTCCGCCATCCATTAGAACTTGCGGTACCATTAGACCAGTGTAGATTTCTTTTAGTAATTGAGTAATATCTCCTGAAATATCATAAATACCTTGATTATATCCAACTCTCTCTACTGTGACACCTTCATGGGTAAATATCTTGAAATCTTTATCGTATTGACACTCTTCAAATGTATTTCTCCAAGTCTCTAGGTCGGCATGTGTAGGACGATAGTCTGGTCCTCCGATTTTAACCAGTGTCATAGGGTTGATCATATTCTGAGCTTGAGCGAACTTACTTTCCCTCAGTAGGTCAAATAACATCACTTGACGAAAACAACATACCGGTAGCCCCGTTCCCCTCACCTCATACGGACTTATTCTCCTTGCTAAATGCGATACATAGAAATTATCAAGCGGTATATTCTCTCCCCTTTTAACATGTTCTATAATTGTATCATTCAGCTGTCTTTTCTGCTCAATATCAGATGGTTTATTGGAAAAAACAATTCTCCTCAAGTTCTCATCCGGCCTTAACATAATCAATGGCTCGCTTGCAATAGCAGAACGTTTAACAACTATATAATCAGGGTTCTGAATTATTAATCTTGACCATTTTGCATTTCTTTCGTCAAGTTCAGCATATACGAACGCTTCTCCTAATAGCCAAAATTCTTGAGCCACCTGAACACAAACATTCATTAAATCAATTTCCTCAATCATATCATTAAAGAATTTTTCTACCTTTTTATTTGGGCACTTGATATTTAGTCTGCTTATCGGGTATGTGCTATGGAGATTAATTGCGTTTTGTACGAATGGTTCTAATGCATAAAAACTTCTGCACCAGGCATTGATAGTGGCACGGTCCCTAGGAAGATTAAGGTTAGAATTTAGCCATAACGGTGAGTAGACTTCTGGTGTCTGCCTTAGTGTATTACTGCTACCCTGCCAGCCACTACTTGCTTGTTGGCTTCCATTTACAACCTGGGCGCTCTTTTTCATTCCAATTGATGAGGTAACGAACGATGCAGGAGTTAAATCGCTACCCATAGATCCGTTGCCATCCCTATATAATCCCTGGTTGACTTCTGCCTCTAACATAACTCTTCGCTCTTCTGATACACTCTTTACCATAGTATTAGTTATGGGTGGAGGGGAGGCGCTTTTCCTCATTAAGTTCTCGTTTCTCCTTAAAAATTGGTCGTTAAGTTTTCCCATCAGATAGTCCTTTTAATATACTCAAAAAATCCCTTGGCCCAATTATAGTTACAACATAGCTCTCGTTGCAAATATTTTCTTTTCTAGTTGTCGTAGCTACTATATAACACACCCTTTATAGTTTGTTAAATTTTAACCACAAATTACATAATAATCAGTGGCTGATATGATATTATCATTTCTTTAGTATAATTGAAGAAACCTTTAATACAATTACAATTATAACAAAGTAATTGATAGTTATCTTTTGGATAATTATTATTCCTTAAAAATCTATATAATTCAATACTACTTCTTGGCAAATTATCATCTTTTATTCCATCTATATGATCTATTGTAAGAAAATATCTATTATCTTCTCCACAATAATTACATATCCCACCATAATTATTAATTATATTAGATTTTAATTCATATGCACTCTTTTTTGAATAAATCTTTGTATTGTAGTTAGAACATTTTTCACATATCATATCGAATTTTTTAACTGACCACCAAGTCCAGTTAACACCTTCTACCAACTTTGCAAAACAGCACCTACATGATTTATTTTTGGGGGCTTCCCTGTTAATATTTGGAAGTGGATCTAATTTAATATCTTTATAGTGATGCCCGCAAACCCCTAACACAGATCGTGAGCAATTACAATTCCAACATAATAACCTATAATTGTCTTTTGGATATCCATTTTTAATTAATTTTTTATACAAATGGTGACCGTGATTTTTTTCTAGAAACCCATCATTATTAATATGATCTATTGTTAAAGATAATATGTTTGGTTGGCCACAGCATTCACACACTCCACCATAATTATTAATTATATCTATTCTTGTTTTTAATATATCTTGTTTTCGCCACTCTGTTAACTTCGGGTCATTTCTCCGTTTTGAATTTTTACATGGTTTGCAACGATATACTTTCTTTTTGTACGAGAACCATTGCCAATTATCTTTATTTAATTCTATACCACAATCTTTACACAAATTCATAGTTACCATAATAACACACCTTTTATAGTTTGTCAAGATCTTTTCTTACAAACTGCACCACTATCTCATTCTCGGGAGATATCCTGTCAGAACTGGTGGTTTGTTGTTTTTCGCATTATTCATCAATATAGGATTTTTAATATTGAACCCGTCGGAAACATAGAATTTATAAGCAATATAAGCGTTTAGTAATGCCATAAAGCCGTCATTTGGCTGACTTCCTTTTATATAATGTGGTAGTATATCCCCGGTCCTCGAGATACTGGGCTTCAGCTCCATAGACGTGCAATGTTGGATAAGCCAAGCTACCTTCTCGTAATCACCCAGCGGAAACCTAACACTGCCCTTTTTCATCTGATCAAATAATTCAGAAATCCAATAATCTTTCTCAAATGCTAAAACTTTTGGAAATATATCTTGATTAAATTTAATATGTTGATTAACTTTTGGTAATGATTGTGATGATAAGAATTTGTCTCCGTACTCTGTTTGTAATATTTCATTTAGATCCTGGGCGAAACCAATATCACAAACGGCCAAATTGCAACTATATTGTCTCATTATTTGGTCTATAATACCCTTTTTGCTTGCAAGGTCATTTCTCTTGAATTTCGTCGCAAACTCTATTGACATTCTATTAGGACCTGTCATGGCGATAACAACGGCTGTGCTATAGCTTTGGCCTTGTGCTTTAACCCTTTCGGAATCAACTAACTGTTCATAATCGTTTTTGGCACCGATATCTATCCCAAGAAACACAAGCAAGTCCTCCGCCGGTGATATACTTGCGCGGAATTTTCTTTCTGGGTCTCCGCATATTTCTCTTATTTGTTCAGGAGATATTATAGATGCCTCGCCGTGGAAAAATTCGCCGAGGACCTCATTTTGATATGTTCTTTCAGTATTAATTGATGAATTACTTGGTTTTTCCGATAATATTTTTTCCTTTGAGAAATCTGGCATAAATAATTGATTTATATGAAATCCAACCATAGAACATTCAGAAGAGTCTTTAGACGAGACCCATTTACCACGTTCGGCTGCGTCTCTTTTATCCTGTTCGAAACCACAATGTGTGCATCTAACGGTAAACCCATATAGCCAAATATTTTCCCATTCATCAGAACCGGGTGTATATAGAGGAAAATGCTTTTTACACTTATCACAACCAAGATAGTAATATTGTTGCGATGACCTGTTCCACATTTCCCAAAAATCGGAATTACGTTGTTTTGGTGTGCCTAAATAAAACTGGATGCCATTTCCGGGGGGACCGTATTGAGCCTTTGCTAATGTTTTTGTTGCATTACCAATTGCTTCCCCTGGCATATCTTGAATTTCATCAAAAATTAAACAATCTCCAGTTTTACCTCTTAATCTTTGTGCATCTATTCCAACACTTTCAACGATAACCAAATTACCACCAACAAACTGCTTAAAAGTTTGATTATCATTACTTGGGCTTCCACTATCTATTAATGATTGCATATATGATTTTTGTTTTTGTCCTTTAATCGGTGTTTCTGTCGACATAAGAATTGAATCATTAATCATACCGCTTAATTTAATTTTTCCGTAGTATGCCGCCAAATCTAATTGTGGAAATGTATGAATAATTCTCATAGGCGGGTTCTGATTTACCCCGAACCTTCCACATCCTGCAAAAAACATCTCTATGGCCGCAGCAAGTGTTGTCATACCTATCTGTCTGCCCTTTACTATAATCACTGGTAGAGCGTCTTTATTTAAAGCTCTTATACCTAAATATCTAATAATATCTGACAGTGGTTTATATCCATTTTTGTTAATGCGATATGGTTTTCCATCCAATGTTAAATATTTTTCGACCCACCAAACCGGGTCAATTGATAATAATTGATTTTTTATTTTTTCGAGGACGGGGTCATCTGTTAATTTATTTGCCGAATCTGTCATGACTTTTTATGACTCAATATATAATGCTCTATATCTGTGTATACAAAAATATTGATAACCTTAATTGCAACAAGCAGCTGTACCAACGGATTAAGAAATACACCAACGATACTAAATTATTTAGTGGCTGGTGTACATCCGCCAAATGGGTTATTATCTGTAGCCGTGTTATCATCAGTGGAAAGATCTAATTTTCCCAATTCGAGACTTTCTTCGTTCGGATGCATAGATTTTGATTCTAATATTTTATCGTTTATATAGTGTTTAACTTCCTCTGGGACATCATCACCTTGCGGAAGTTTATCTTTTATTGACGTTATTTTAAGCAAACTATGCACAACCGCATCAACCGAAGTTCCTGGGCGATCTTTTACGTAGTTGTCAATATAAATTTTTAATGATGGTATTTCGCTAAATATTTGTGATTTTTCGTATTTATTATCGGTATTAAGTTGTGCTTGTTTTTGCTGCTTTATTAGTTCGAGAAAACCTGTTCTGCGCTGTAAATCAAGAACCGCTTCTTCAACACTGGAATACTTCGATTTATTCCCAAGGATGCTATTTATCTGATTAAATAGTGAGTAATCTTCTTTTTTAGATTTAACTGCTTCCTTCTCAAAATTATTAACGAAATCGGAAAACCAGGAAGGCTCCTTATTTGAGGACTCGATATAGCTTGTGTCGCGAGAGATTACCGAAGTTGATCTGCCGTGATATTTGTTAGACATAGTTAATTCCTTGAAGCTTATGATGGGTAATTGGCGGCTAAATCGTAGTTATCCGATGATGTATGATCTATTCCTTTACCGCCCATATCAGCAGGGTATCCACGATCACGTCTTGGTACCGCATGTCCCATTGACTCTAATAGCTCCATTAGTTCTGATTGTTCTCGTTTTGTAAGATCATATTCTTTCACCTGCCTATCAAACATTTCTTCAATGTCGTGGCCTCCAGAAACCATGCCATTAATTAAAACTTTAGCTATTCTTGATATTAGGATTGGAACAGTAATAACGATACCCCCAACATGTGTCTGTTTACCTTCCTTAACCATCTCAAAAAGACTATTACCACTTTTCTTTTTCTTACCATAGCTGCTTGATTTAAGTTTATCTAATGCATCCTCAAGTCTATCAATTCCGCTATATAATTCTTTTCTTGCTTCTTCTAATTTAGCTATATCCGCTTCACCCTTATAGTCACTTGATATTGCCCTTGATAAATCTCCATCAAATTTCTTTAGATAGGAGATACATCGTTCTATTCCAACTGTTTCTCTACCGGAATGTCTTGGGATCTTGCTAAACATATATTGAGCCCACTGAGAAAGATCTGCTGGTTTGTATGAGTGATAATCTGACATGTCTTTAACTTCTAAATCACCCTCTGCTAAATCGTTCTCATCCTTGTTTTTATCTTCTACCTTTATCTCGTCATCGGTAGAGACTTCTATTGGTATTTCGGCGTCTGAACCTGGGAGTGGTGGAAGTTTAAATGAAATCTCTATTGTTTCATCTGGTCTATGCATTTCTATAACATCGTCTTTTGATGGCTTTTCCTCATATAGAACTACCTCATCTTCATCGCCAAAACTATGAAAATCATCTTCCGTATTCATTACCTGTGAACTTTTGTATAATGCCATATTTTCCTCAATTATGCATATTCTACAGTTTATCCTAAATTATGCATATTGTACAGTTCATGGCCTCAAATGCTTTTCAAATATTGCGGCTCTTATTTTTAGACGTTCTCTCCTTAAATCTTGGCTTGCGAAACTGTTTCCCTGGTATGTATTATCATATGGATTAACAAGATTATCCGGGCCGTCGATAATTGTTCCATCGTAATATTCTAATGGCGACGTATAGAGACCGGTTAAATCTGCAGGTGTTCCATATAACGAAGAATAGAATGGATGAGGCTCAAACACATCTTTCTTCTTGTTTTTTAGCATATATCTTAATTTCTTTATTCTATCAAGTCTTTTATTCTTACTAAACTCTTCAAATTCCTCAAACTCATTGCCGTCTCTTTGGTGGTTTTCATATCTATCGAGATCTCTGGCGTACTCTTGAACCATTCCTGTTGGTATAAATTCATTAAACGGATAATATTCTTCTCCATAATTCTCGTTTCCGTTGTAGTAAGAGATCTTTTTCACTTATTATTCCTTAACAAATTCTTAATTTCTTTGAGGCGCTTCTTCCTTCTCTTACGTCTAAAATCTGATAGGCTCTTATATCTCTGCATATTAGAATAAAAACCTTCATTTAGATCGAAATTTCTACGTAATTGTGCTGTTTTATTTGGATTTTTCTTGACAAAATAAGGCATTAATTGATCAGTAATTGGTATAACGTCCCATAGATTTGCTTTATTTATAATGAACAATGCACGATCTGGGTCTCTTGACATTGCTTTATCTATATTTTTAGTGAGATAATGATCGGTTGATAATCTTATTAGATCCTTATTTTCCGATATCCATTTAATTATTGCCGGGTTAACATCAAAATCTAATTTGGAAGATAAATAAACCGTTCTAATAATTCTATTGGGATTATAGCGAAGTGTCGTATCGATATCTAAACAGGTATTTAAAATTCTGTTTTTAATATCTTTCAATCCTTCTTTTGTTGGATCTTTTATAGTTTTAAGATCTAATGTCATGAGCAGGGAATTAACATTGAAATCCCTAGAGAACATTTCGCGTTGCAGATCTGTCGGAGTTTTAATACCCTTTTTCAATAATAGTTTATCAATATTTGGGAGCGTGAAAAAACTTGAACAATCCAATTTAAATTTATTACCGGGGAAGATAATGCTTAAATGTCCATCATCTCCCTGTTTTACTTTTATCGTGTATTGCTTTTTTAATTCTAACTCTAATTCTCTGCCTAAATTATGTATTAACTTATTTCCCGTTGTTATATCTAAATCATTTAATTCATCGGGCCTAATAAGATCTAATAGCCTGTCTCTTGGTATTCCGCCGACAATCATAGGCTCATTAATATCATTGCCTGCTGCTACATTTTTAATTAATTGTAGTAGATCTCGCAGTTTCATAATATTAACTCGTGAATAGGATTATACCGCTTTAGCTACTGGTTGTTCTACCGCAACTGGTTTATTTGTTAATTCTTGTGGAGCATTTTCTACTGCAGCTACTGGTTTTGTGACTTTTTCTAAATCTGCCTTATCTTGTAGCTGTTTCTTAATATCTTTTCTCTGTTTATCCTTTTGTTCTTCCTGTTCAAGAACGGATTTTACTGCTTTTGCTTCTGGTGAAAGTTTCTGGTTTTCGTTTGTGAGAGAGATTTCTTTTATCCCCATAGTTCCACGTAATTTAGAAATAATGTCATCAATCCTAGAGAGGCAGTACTGGTTCGATTCAAGTGTCTTATTGGCAGCTTCACTTAGGGTAGGGAAATATGGGGCTAATCCTAGGTGGTCTAACATAACATCTACTATCGCTAACTGTCTACTTATCTCTCTGTTTCTAAAAATATTATTAACTTCTTCTAACTTTTTAACAACATCCGCTACTGTAAGATTAGAAAACGCTGAATCTATTAACGCATCGAAATCATTCTTTGTTATTATATCTGGTACACTCTTAACTTCATCTAATGTTAAATCGGTCTTATCAACTGGGGGAGATTCAACTTCAAGGTTTTCTTTGGGAACTTTAGTTGGAGCAATTTCTGGTGATAGATCGGCTGCCGGAACATCTTGAACTGCTTGTGCATGAACAACTAATTCATTATCTTCAGGAACTATCTCTTGATCTAACAAAACATCATCATCAATAACTACTTCATCATTTACTTCGCTTACGTCTTTTTCAGTCGTGAGTCCGGAATCTTCTAAATTCTCTATAAACTTACCGACTGCACTATCGCTTGTTATTTCTTTCGATTCGGGCCCACCAGGAGTTTGTAGTAAATCTGGTGTTATATTACCAAGACTTCCGCCCCCTTGAGGTTGACTTCCGCCAGCTGGGACTTCTCCAAGGTTCATACTAAAATCACCGGGAGTATTTTGAGCAAACTTCGCCAAAAAACCCGATGCATTATTAAAACCCTGCATTTTTAATATATTTGCCTGTCTAACTATCAAATCTATAACCGTTTGAGTAGATAATGATATTTTATTGACCGTTTGAATTTGTTTTTTTAGCTCGTATATTGCAATTAAAAGTCTCTCAAAATCGGGACCAGCAAAAACCTGTCCTTGATGAGAACTTAACAATTTTTCAGCAGAATTTAAACGACCTAATATCTTTCTTCTTTGGTCCTCGATAATCTTTCTTTTATCTTCTTTGCTTAATTCGTTTTGTCTTTGTGTTGCTATTTCCGCTGCCTCTTGTGGAATAGAGCTAACTTGATCGTTCATACTACGAATTGGACTTGGAATTGGTGCTTTTGGGTTGGGAAGAAAGTAGTTAATATCATCGTTAACATAGTAAGAATGTTGGGCTTTTTTGTATTTGATATAGTCACCAGATTCGTAATATTTAAGCCAATTTAAGAACTCTCTTTTTTCCACGGGGTCCCATTCTTTTGTAATTTGATCTGTAGCAGCATTTTTACTTGTGCCGAGGTTTAGTTTGACGTAAATACCCTTCATCGCAGCCAGCCATTTGTTAATATCATATATCTGTTGTGCTGCCATATAATCGCTGTAATTTGGATAGGCTCTCCTGATATTTCCGCTATTAGGCATATCAATATACGAAATAAACGCTATTGTTTTTCTAACTTGCTGCTAATAGTTTCGTTTAGTACTTTAGCCTCAACCATACGAACCTCTTGCGGCAGAATAATTTTATCATCCGGGCCCTTTAGTTTTTTCATTTCTTCGTTAAACATTTCTATAAACAATAACGATGTATCATAATCAAGCTTGGATAAAATTTCTTTTATTATATTATATACTACATTTATATGATTATCAACAACTTGGATATTAATATTATTTTGTATATTGATCTGTTCGGGGGTAAAATTAACTATATCGTTGTATTTTTCTAGTACGGTGACGAGGGTATTAAACCATTCTATGAGGATTCTGTCCCCTTTAGTATTTTCTTGGTCGTTTTGGATGCTATCGAAGACCTGTGATGCTCTTAATTCTATATTTACTATCATTTTTTTAATAGTAGTTTTTATATCAACTTCATTATCTATATATTTTTCTAACGCTTTATGGTATTCTGGACTTTTTTGTAATTCAATGTTTAACTGATCTTCTGCTGAACCCAATTTAACACTTGCAACATCATTACGAATAATAGTATAAAAATCAAGATAGTTATCCTTAAATAGATCAATTTCCTTTTTAGAAAATCTGAACTTTTTCTCATTATCTAAATATTTTGCACATAACCATTCAGAAATATCGGAAGAACTTACTTCTGCAATTAGTTTCGTAAGTATTTCTTGAGAATCTGGGTGGTCCATTATTTTTTTTGCTATATTTGCTTTTTGCATTTAAGTTTCTTCCAATCCATTTCCCACATAGAAATAATATTATACCCTAATCTACTTAATTCTTTTTCTCTTTTAATGGTATTATCATATATCTCGCCATATGTTTTATTAGCTATAATATTAATATCATCTTTATCATATTTACGGGGATTTCCATGCCAATAATCTCCATTAAATTCATAAATCGTATTTGTATTTGGGTCATAAGCGTCTACAAGGGCATGTTTATTACTCAATTTAATTCTTTTTTGTCTAATTAAGCTGTCAATATTTAATGAATTTAACCATTCTTTTTCTGGTTTTGATATGTATGATTTTTTACCACAATCAGGACAGCCTCGCCCGCTTAAATGACCGGCAGGAGATTGTTGCCAAATTAAACAACATTTTTTACATTTTATTGGCACCTTATCAAAATTATACATATTTTCAATCAAACTATAGTCATATGAGGAATTGTGAATGATATTAGCTTGCTCGATGAAATGTTCCAATGATCTACATCGAGAACGCCTCATGCATTCGGGGCAGCCAGAGCTATTTAAATGAGTAGATGGGGTAGTTTCAAAATCCGTGAAACAACTATTACATTTAAAAACTGTAAACTTATTCATTCCATCATATTCAAAATTAGCCCAATCAAATTTTTCTATTCCATGATACTCAATAGATTTTTGAATGAACTCATCTTTTGTATATTTAAATAATTTTATTGCATTATTCTTTTGACAAACCTTACATCTTCCCTTGCAATTTGGGTTCAGGTGAGCCGCTGGTGTAACATTAAATATATTTTTACAATCATTACAATACAAACAAATTTCTGTTGTATAATTAACATACTTTACATATTGATACCCGAATTTATCTTTGAATAATTCTTTTGATCTGCTAATAAACTCTTCTTGCGAGATCCTGCAGGAATCATGTAATTTATTCATAGCACAATTTCTGCAGCCGGCGCCCATTAAGTGATGTGCGGGGTCCTGCTCAAACATAAAATTACAAGTATTACAGACTATAATATCAGGAGTTTTTGAATTTATATACTCAAAAAATATATAACTATATTTATTCTCATGTATCTCTCGTGATTTCTCTACAAAAGATTCGGTATCCCATCTGAAGCAGCCAGAACACATGTTGCATCCTTTACCACGCAAATGATTTTGTACAGTCTGCTCTGCTTTAGTATTACAATCTTTACAAATATAAATTATATATGTTTTTCCACCTTTACGAATAAGTTCTATATAATTAAACCTATTACCGTGTTTTTCTTGCGCTCTTATAATAAATTCTTCAAGTGTTAGTCTTCTGATTGGCATACATCTTATATATCAGCAACTTACTTGTCTTGTTGTCCTAATCTACCATTGCGGGTATCAAAACTTAAATGACCCTCTTGTGTATGTATGGGTGTCTGTAAGCTAACATCTCCACCTGGCACCTTATCACCATTTAATGTTGTATAACCTGTTTCATAATTGTATATTTTTTTATCTAGAGTGCACTGTACTGTATGTTCGCCCACTCTTACAACCATTACCCCGGAACCATGATCAGGGCAATACCTCATGCTTAACGGTGCCTCTAATGGTCTCCTCTGTTTATACATCGGTGACTTCTCAATATTCTTGATCGAGTCAGATACCTTGTTCATTTCGTCTTGCTGGGATTTGGTATCCTTATACTTTTTTTTTAATTCCTCAATCCGATCATCTACCGTGTCTCTAAATTGAATGGCACTATTTCGAGGAGCAGCAATCGTTAGTAATATTTCATCTAATACCGATGCCTGCTTTTTAAGGAACTCATCACCCGAATCATCACATACCTGGGCTAACGCAGCAATTCCATCCATCTTATCCGGTGTAAGCCCAACTGGTTCTGTCTCGCTAACTTCTGCCGCAGCATTTTTTAATATTACTGCTGCCTTTACAAGAGCGTTTGCCACCACTGTAAGACTCTTCTCATCGTTTTCGGCATTAATTATTAAATCATTTTCTGAATCTTCTAACCAATTCGCAACCATTAGTAGCTTTTCTGATAATTTCATTTGTTCCTATCGATTAAAAGAATATTTTTGAGTTTAGGAAATATGCACCTTCTCTTGTGTCTTGCATACCTTTTCTATAATTTGGTATACAATTCCCCTGTTTATCTTGTGATACCTTATGCAACGGTAACCCTGTATGACCGCATAATGGATGCTTGCTTGAGCTGTTTCTTACTACCATATTGCATTTGCTCTCAACCTCTTTAACACCATTTAGACCATTTGTATATTCGGAAAATGCTATATTATATGCTTTGTCGTCACCAGATTCAGAAAGAACGTTTAATGCATCTTCTGCTTTTGCGTAATTTTCTTCCATCATAGCGGTTCGCACGGCTTGAACCAATTCAGACGCTTTTAGTCCGTATAGAGGTGATGCTACTGCAGCTGTTTTGTAGTCAATCGAATCCTTCTTAAATAGATTTTCTAAACCTTCCTTTGAGAACGATTCAACCGCTCCATTGGAAATTAAAAGAACTGGATCCAATAACTTATTTCCTACTACTTTTACCGGGACACGAAATGCTAACTTACATCCATTTAATGATACAGCATAAACAATTTGTAAATCATCAGAGCTAAAAACTGATATTTGATGATCTTTAAGCCCAAAACTATTTAATTTGCTTGATATGATTGTTCTTCCAAGTTTAACACTATCGCCAAACTTAAATTTAGCCAACCCGATAGCCGAATCGAACGACTTGGAGAAAGATTCTATTTCATTATCTTTATATTCAGCAGTTTTTACAACAATATTTTTATCATCTGCTTCTATTTTTTGGAAATAGATGCCGTTTGATATATATTCTACATTAGTTTCTTTTGTTGCGTTATGTTTAATTACCGCTAAATCAACGCTGCTTACTTTCTCGATATTTTTACCTTTTGCATTTTCTATTGCAGCAAATACAATATTTTCATTTATATTTAGCTTATTACCAGTATTAGATTCGATATATTCCTGGAGATTTTCTTTTGTTAATTCAATGGCGCCTGTATTTCCAACAAAAATGGATGGAATTAATGCTTTTTCGCCAGATACCTCAACCGGAATAAATACCGATGTTTGGCCTTTCGGGGTCTCAAATTCAGCTCGGCAAATTACAAAACTCTCATTACCGCTTACAATATTTATCTTTGCACCTAATTCAGAGCATTTTTTTAGACAAACCTTTTTAGCATTTTCAGCCGCAACACCAACAAAACCTCTTGATTTATTTCCAAATGCACTATTTAATGCACTTGTTAATATTGGGTCAACTATCTTATCATAACCCATATCAACAACTGTATCATTATGCTGCATTATTTTAGCTGGTTTCGGTCGTTCAACTTGACCAAGCTCATCCTTAAATAGTTCAGCAAATTTTGTATTTCTTGAATATAGTCTATTATATAAATCTTTAATTTCTGCTCGTGTTATGAAAAGTTTTTTACCGTTTGCCATTCTGCTTGTAACATCCGCCATAACACCTATTGTCTGATCTTCAGGATATATTTCAGAAGCTTTCGCCAACTTTGCAGAAAATAATGCCAATGCTATTTTTTCATTATTTTCTATTAGTTCTGATAAGGAGTTTGTGACTTTTCTAATGTTATTGAGATCCATTTTTACCTTTACTGCAATTCTGGATATAGTTTTAATATTTCTTTTCTTGTTGATTCGTCTAATGTATTTAGTAATGCAGTAGAAAAACCTTTATCTGATGCTAATTTATTGGGTAGAAACCTCTTTACCATATTTAGATCATTCAATTCTATACCTAATTTGTTTGCAGCGACCTTTGTAATTGGTTGTCCTTTATAGAATATGTTGATATCCCCAGACGATTCGCTTATAAGGACATCCCAGGTTTTTGCCTTGGCTTCTGCTTTTACATCGTCGGAATCGTATTTAGCAACTATATAATCACCATCATCAGCAGATTGAATTTGCCATAGTTCGTCGGGGTCACCATCCTTCATACGGAATAGGTCAAATGCCACCTTTTCTAATTTGTTTTTAACGTCGGATAGCTTGAAGACCTTTTTATCGACGTGTTTAATTGAATTTGATAACTGATTATAGTCAAGAGAAAATCGCAACATTATATCTCCAAAAAGTATGTTATGGCAAATAAATGTGAAAATAATACCATATTGATTGTGTTATTACTTAATATGTATTTGGTAGTTTTGCGAGCTTCAATATGGCGGTATTAAATTCTTGTGCTTTATTTATAATATCTTGAACGTTTAATTTGTCTTCTTCACAGATATCACATTCTGCATTTTCACATTTAGTTATTCCATAGTTAATTCTCTTAATAAGATCTTTAAATACGTCTTGGAGCCATTGTTTATCATAATTCCATGTTCCGCCGGTTAAACAATGAATACCTTCTGAACTCCAGACAAATCCTGGCGGTGCATTAACATAAATCGTAGTATCATGCCCTATTTTCGAGATCTCGACCGTTCCATTAAATTTTGCAGCGGACCTCTTGACATCATTAAGAGTTAAGTTTGACACACAGAAATGCACTAATATTAACATGTTGGAATATCATGTTATATATTAGGTGATGTTCTTTATTTATAGAATAACACATAGAACGGAGAGGAAGGTCTATATTGGGCAAACAGACAACATAGGTCGCCGATGGGGTCAATATAAAACCAACGTTAAGTATAATAACGGTGATACCAGAATAACACGTGCTATGATTGAAAATGGAATCTGTATGTTTGATTTCGATATTATTGTTACTTGCCGAACAGAAGAAGACGCTAATGTATTGGAAAAAGAGTTAATTAACCAGTATAACTCAAGATTTAAGAAGTTCGGCTACAATAGAAATGTTGGCGGTGGTGTTACTAGAGGAATTAACCGAGAAAAATCAAAAGAAATAGATAAACCAAGTGGCCCCAGGAAGCTATCTGAGAAGACTAAACGGAGAATGTCAGAAGCCGCTATAGGAAAACCTGGAACAAATACAGGAAAACATTTTGGTGATGAGTGGAAATTAAATCTATCAAAAGGTATTGCCGGGAAAGAAATACTATCAACCCGAAGATTTTCAAAAGAGCAAGAGAATAAAATTTGTAGACTATATACTGAAGAAGAAAAGTCAACATACAATCTCGGAAATATGTTTGATTGTAATAGATCACTAATTAAAGATATATTAATAAGATATGATATAAAAATAAGAAAATCTAATTATACTGGACATTCTAATGGGTGTAATAAATTCTCACTCGATCAAGAAAAAGAGATATGCAAAATATACCAGGAGGGCAACATAACAAGAACAGATCTTGCTAAGAAATTTAATTGTGCGAAAAATACAATTAGAGGCATTTTAGTAAGACATGGAGTAATTAAACAATAAGTACGATATAGTTTTGCACCAACGATATCTATTAGCACTAACGATACTAAATTTGCACCAACGAGGGTAAATTTTCTATAGGTTTGAAGAAAATACCCGCTAAAACACGAGGAAAAGATGGAAAAAAGAAACAGAAGTAATCGATCAGATAAATACCAGTATTTAATTCTAGAGTCTGTCTGCCCAACAGAAATGCTCGAATCATTCTCAAACGAAGAAGGGGTTTATAAAAGACTTAATCCTTTTTCCTATAATGACGAGATAGCACAATTAGAGGAAGAATTAAAGAAAGAGTTTTGGAGAATAGTAGATACATTATTAACTGATAGACAGAAACAAGTTATTAAGTTGTATGCGGATGGATATACACAGATGGAGATAGCGAAGAGTTTAAGTGTTAATCAGTCAAGTGTGACGAAAAGTTTAAACGGCAATGTCGATTATAAAAATAAACGTAAGATATATGGTGGTTCAAGAAAAAAGATACGTAAAATAATTGAAAACGATGAGAAGGTTAAGGAAATTCTACGTAAAATATCAGATTTACGGGGAGAGAATTGGCTGTAGATAATAAATTTTACGATCCGACACTTGACAAGCCTATCACACTGGTTATATTATCTGAACGTTAGGAGAAATATATAATGCTAAAAACTAAAAAACGATCTCACACAGAGGAATGGAAGCAAGAAAATTCTGAACGAACCAAGGAATGGCATGAGAATAATACACATCCAATGCTTGGGACGCATCATACAGAAGAAGCTAAATTAAAAATGAGTGACGCCACAAAAGAAAAATGGGCAAACGGAAAACACTCTCCCGAATCGATAAAACAAGGAGCGATAAAACGTAGAATGGATCCAATACGTGAGCAAGCTATTGTTCAGGCATACGAACAGGGCGAAACCATCCCACAAATTATGACTAAATTAAACGCACAAACAAGCTCTATTTATCGCGTCTTAAAAAGAAACAACATACTACTTCGACAAAGATAAATAAGATGGCTTGCACAATATATTTATTAACGAATAAACTTAATGTAAAAGTTTATATTGGACAAACTTGTAATATATGGAAAAATCGTAATAAATCCTAAATCATTCTACATCATAATTAATTTCAAATCTTCCACACTATTATCTGACAAAAACTCATCAATATCTTTCACGCCTCTTGGTAATTCTATGATCCTTATATTTGCATACATACTATAGTTCTTTATTATCTTTTCGGTTCCAGATTTACCTACATCATCATTATCCAACAATAGCATAATGTTGTTCGTATATCGTGTTAATAATGCGAACTGCTCAAACGTCATACTCGATGTGCCTAATGCTACAACATTCTTTAAACCCTTGTCATAAGCAGTTATACAATCAAACTGCCCCTCAACAACATAAACACAATTATTCTCTATTATATATTTTTTAGCATTATACAAACCAAACAAATGAGATCCTTTCGCCAATCCAGTTGCTCGTGATGTGTTCTTATATTTTGGTATGTCGAGATCTTTCCTTTTCTCATCGTCGAATATTGTTCTGCCTACTATTCCAATTACATTACCATAAACATCTCTATATGGCATTACAAGATTGTGTTCCTGCATTCTCGAATAAAAGACATTTCTATCGTTAATTATTTTTCGATCAAGTAATTCAAGTTCTTTTAATTTAGTTTCTCCTATTGTATTTATTAATGTTTGTAAGTTATTATTTGTCGGGAAATATCCAAATGTAAATGTTTCCTGCCCATTATGAGAGAGACGTTTATCCGCGTAATCTGCTATATCCTTTGCGTCAGGGAAATTTAATAATAGATCGCGACAACAATTTATTACTGATTCGAAGCTCATATGTCTTTATCACATTCCTTTATAGCAGACCTAATTAATATTTCAAATGGCCTGCTAATATTTTTAAGAATAATATTACATGTAGGACAAATCAAATTATTATTGATGTCTATTTTTGGTTGAGATTCATTTTTGCAATTATCACAACGAACGGCATATGCTTGTTTTATTGGTTTTTTCGTTTGCCCGAGACTTTTCATTTGTATTTTTGTGAACGATGAAACATTTGCTATAATTTTATCACAATCAATACAATAAACATTATTTGATTTAATATCTAAAACGTGATTGTTTGTTTTATAGCAACCTTTATTTGTGCAATTTAATAAAAATGGCATTTAATTTTGTTTTCTTTTGAGAAATTTGATTAGTGATTCAGTATTATCAGGGTAAATTATTTCTAAAATTACTCTTTGATTTCCGTTCGCTACACCACAACCAGGAATTTTAATCTCATCCTTATTTTTTGAGTTTGGCTGTATGTCGATCATTCTGTTATCATAAATTGTCTTAATATCTTTTTGACATCCGGTGAGAGCTTCCAGGAGAGAAATGTTAAGCCTGGATACAACATTGGATCCTTCTAATGTTAGCCCGTCTTCTGGTATAACATTAATATATACGTAGACGTCTGTGTATGCGTCACCGAACATATTAGAACCGACGTAATGACCGGCCCCGCGTAACCTCAACGTCGAATTATCTAACGTTCCTGGCGGTATATGGATTGTTAAATTAATTTCCGCTTCTGATACACCAACCGATGAGCATTTATTGCAGGATTTTGTTTTAACATCTTTTCCGTGACATCTATTGCAAGATCTGGTAAATATCATTCCATTGTTGTTTGATATAATTCTTCCAAACCCATCACAAGCATTACAATTGTTTTTTAATGGTTCAGACCCTCTACCATTACAAGACTCACATTTAATATACTTCTTGAATTTTATATCCTTATTTATGCCGAGGACTGACTCCTTAAACGATATCTTATTATAGATTGTTAATGGTTGATATTGAAATGATTTTTGTTGCTGATTTCCGAAATGGTTGTTAAAAAGATCATTGATGGAAATCCCGCCAAAATTATCAAATGGCGATCTTGAGAATGACTGCCTCTCATATTTATCGGGATTTGTCCTATAGTCCTGAACAAGTTGAAATGCCTCGTTAATTGATTTAAATTTGTCGGGCTCGGTTTTATTTACGTCGGGATGATATTTAACCGCTAACTTTTTGTAGTGAACTTTTAAATCATCGTCAGAAATAGATTTATCTACTTCTAATAGTTTGTATGCTTCTTCAATGTTCATTTTAATAATTGTCTTGTTTGTTTTATTGACTCGAGACGGCCAGAAAGTTTAAATGCGTAATAAGTTGCAACTATACAAGCGTCAGCCATGTCATAAGTTTCGTCCTTGATTTTGCCGTTCCTCTTATATTCTATTGGAAAGTTAATATTCAAATACTTTTCCACAAGTGCCGGCATATCTTTCTTCATTGGGAGTTCTGCCGTTAATTTTAATCCGTGACGCAATGACATAACATTAAACATCTGCGGCGATTTATCTAGATAATCAATGCACGTTAAGCCAACCGCACGATTAAATACTGCTAATGTTATTATTGTTTGGGCAGAGCTTAATCGCGGCATGAATTTTGTTATTTCCTCAATTCCTATTTCGTCGGGTTTAAATGTTTCGAGAATTGATTTTATTTTGTTTTGAGTGTCTTTTAATCTTTCGAGAATTGTTCCGCTTTTTAATGGTTTAATATAAGAACATTTGACGAATTTAACTTTTTTAGTTTTATCGTTGTATTCTAATATACACCAGCCTATTGTCGAACTGGAAATGTCAAGGCCGAGAATTCGTTTTTTCATTTATGGCCTATTATTTTTATGGTGGATGTTGAATAATTTTTTACCAGATTTCATATATGACTTAATATATTGTTTTTCTAATTTAATAGCATCATCATAAAGTAATCCACTATCGGAAAGAATTGAAACCTTAAAAGTATCCCAACCATACGTTTTAATTGCGTTAGAAAAATCAACATTATTGTGGCAGTCGGCTTTTTTGTATGTAGATTTCCTTATTCTTAAATTGTTAGTTTTTCCAATGTAATATGTATCTAATTGTTTGCAATAGATTTCGTATATCACATACCTATAACCTTTTTCACGTAATGATATTTTTCCAGTTCCTAACCAATTATCCCAACTAATCCAGTCTTTTTTGAAAACTTGTTGTGGGGTTTTGGGGATGTTGCTTGGCATATTTGACGATTTTGTAAGCTCTATCCATTGCAGTTGATTTTTGAGTGTTAGAGATCTTACGTATTCCCTTGCATCATTAAAAGGGATGTAATAGTCTCTTTTTCTTACGACCCATATATTTCCTGTTTCTAAAAATTTTCCCCAAGTTATCCATCCCTTATCTTTATATGTTTGATGTGGTGTTGATGGTACTCCTATCGGTAATAATTTATTTTTTGATAGCTTAAACCATTCTTTTTGAGTTTTAATATTTAATGATATTGCAAGTTTTTTACATTCTTCATATGAAATAAATTCTGTTTGGCTTGGTAAATTTCCAGTGCCCAGCCAATCTCCCCAGCTTGTCCACTCATTTTTGTATGTTGCCGAACCTCTTGGGCAAGCCGGAATATCATCAGGAATGCCACCAAGCTTTGCTAATTTATTCCAAGCTCTTCTTCCATTTAAATTTAAACTTCTTGCATATTTACGGGCGGCATTAAAATCTCTATATTGTTTGTATTGGGGTGCCGGAGTCCCTGTTCCAAGAAAATCGCCCCAATTTGTCCAACCTTTATTTATATAATGCGCATATGGATTTGACGGTAAACTATCAGGCATTTGATCGGATTTTCTAAATTTATACCATTTAGATTGTGATCCTATTTTAAACGTGTGAACGAGTGCACGTGCTTCGAGAAATGGTAGTTTTTTAGATACCTTGGGCATATCTGCTATATATCAGCAAATAGCATAGTTGTAGAAAATAGAGCAAAAAAAAGAGCGCATCCAAAAGAACGCGCTCTTCCTAATTGACCGGTTTAATTTAAGCTGTTATGAAGCCTTTTTGGCTACTGTATCATAATTCTTAAAAAAGTCGTCATCATCTTCGTCAGATGAGCTGCTTGACGCCGTATCAGAACCAGCTGAAACGAACCCGCTTTGGGCTATTTCTTCTGCTATTTTCTGTAGTCTTTCCTGCACTTTTTCTGGTGTAGGAGGAACAACACGACGAGCGAGTTCTGCCGGATCGTTCTCTTCTTGTATGAGGAGATCAGAGGCAGAAAGAGGACGCGGTGGTTTTGCAACTACTGTATAATAACCAGTAGAACCACCATTTGGGTCAACTACTAAGTCTACGTCATAGCTAGTGGGTGAACCCCAATCGGCGTCCTTAGCCAATGTTTGTATAGACTTAAACACCGAAAACCCTATGTCTAAAATCTTATACATATTTGTTTTACGGTCAATAACTCCTAAAAACCACCTGCGCTTGGGTTTATCTCCTTTTTCGCAAAGAGGACAAGCACCATTCGCCATACTGCAATTTATGCGATATCCGAATTTCTTACCACCATCAACAAGATATTTATGCTGATGATACTGATGAGGTAGCGTTAACAACCTCACTATATTTGATCCCGGACTTAATCGTAGGAATGTATCTTTTCCTGCTGTTTTCTTGGATGTGTCAAATATTGTATCTGTCCAACTGACTTCTCCATTTTTATGATTTGCCATTTTATTTTTCCTTTTCTGTTTACTATTTGTTTAGTAGTTGCTGTTTTGTTCGAAACTGACGAGCCTTGTTCTCATATGATCTGATGTTCGGCAAAATTGAACATGAACACCTGATCTTCGAAGAGATGGAACTATTGTGTTAACCACTCGGCGAAGAACACTTGCTGACTTTGGCCAATTTGTTGGAACTGTTCTGCGAAGACCGGCTGTAATTGCGCGGTTAAGATCTGTCATCGTGCCATTCCAAGTACCATTCTTCCTATCGAGAAGAGTGATAATTCTTGTTCTAATGTTCTTGCTTAATTCTTGGTCTACTGCTATTCTTACTGTTTGTGTTGATTTCTTGCTCATTTGTATTACCCTTTACTTTCTTTATTATTTATTTCTGTTTTTGTTTCGTTTATTTGCCTTTGTGCCTATAAACTAAACTCCTGATGTTGAGAATTTTGGCCCAAGGGAACATTATCTCAACGAAACTTGTTGCTGGTGTGTTTTCAATAATTTCACCATGTCTTGAAATTATATCTTCTGCTGATCCGCTATAAAAAAACCCTACGAACTTGGCGCAATGAACGAAAACATCATCGAATTTTGTTGCAATGAAATATTGTTCTATACCTTTCTTCTGTCCTTCGAGTGAAACAAGATATGCCGGTATTATCTTTGTTAATCTTACTTGTTCATGCATTTCTATTGTTGATGCTGGTTTAATTGCTACATCTGCCATTTTAATCTCCTATTTCTTCTTTGTCATCCCATCCCTGTATATCGCCAGCACTTTTAATGTCTTTGGCTAAATAAATACCGTCTGCTGAAACAACTATATCAACTGATTCTAAATTTGATGTTGTATCGTGAAGATGATTTTTACGGACTTTCATTTTTGATACAATTCCATATTTATATTTTTCACCATTTTGTACTTTAGTTAAATCTTGTTTCCTTGATAGTTGAATAATTATACTGCTTAAATATCCAATTTCAGTGCCACCTCTTTCAATTTGAGTTGGTGCCCCCATACCTATACTAACATAGGTTTGATTTATAGCTAATACCGCAATACTCTCTTTTCCAGTTTCTCTATCAATGTATCTATTTATTAGTTTATTGAATTTTCTAATGGCCCAAGAAACTTGCTTAGCTGTGACGCCAGGCTGCATATTAATATCTTCACTGTCCTCTTGATCTTCTACTGATGAGATACTTGCGCCGACACTATCCCAGCAAATTAGTATCTTAGCATCAGGATAGGTTTCTTTTGTTGCATGAACTAATTGAGCTACTGCTTTACATCCATTAATTATATTATTTGTGTCTACCATTAGCAGTTTCCCAGGATCACCACCCATTTTTTGAAATCTTTGGGCTGCAAATTTTCTTTCACTATCCCAACATATAACAACGGTACCCTGCTCTTGTGCACAAACCATAAATTGTAATGCGTGGGTTGATTTACCACTATCTATCTTACCAGCGATTTGACAAATTCTACCATAGGGCAATCCTCTTAGACTTGTAGCAGTTTCCCAATGCCCGCCCTTTGAATATACAACGAAATCATCATCTGTTTTTGGCCTCATGAGGGAAGACCCCGTTGTTAATTGAGACGCTAGTCCTTTATCTGCCTTACTATATGACGCCTGTGCTATCCCGATTATCTTATTGATATCAAATTTATTCGTTAAAATATTCTTATCATTTTCTATTTTTTTATCAACTTGTTTATTAACCATTTTATCTCCGAGTTTTATTTATGTTTGTATAATTTACCTTTTCTAAACGTTCTTTTATATCACTTTTTATTTTGATAATTTCTTCTTGGGAGCGATTATTTCCTTCTTCTATATTCTTTTTAGCATTGTATGGCCTTAAGTTTTCTAAAGCCCAGCATATCTTAAAATTATTGTCTTCCATTGATGTGTACGGTAAATGTGTTTGAGGAGTTATATGATCTAAGTTCCAGGTCCAAGTAGACTGATCACTTTCGTTCCAAGTTTCTGCATTATATCTACCGTGATTTTCCCAACTCATCCAATGTTCAAAAAGTAGTTTGAGATAGTTTTTAAGTTCTTCGGGAGTATACGGTAAGTGATTGAAAGTTGATTGCCCATTCTTGGAGGAGCCATTTTTATGTATTGCCTTATAAATAGTTCCGCTTATATTTTTCCTTAATTTGAATGCAGGGTCAGTTTTCTTTCTATTTTTTTCGTATTCATTTTTATTTTTGTTTATATCTTCTTTATTTTTAATATGATAGTCTTTTATTTTTTCTTTATGTTTGGCTTTATATTGTTTTTTATTTTCTTTTATTTCTTCTTTATTTTTACTATAGTATAGTTTACTATTTTCTTTTATTTCTTCTTTATGTTCTACGTTATATTGTTTTTGATATTCTTTTAATTCTTCTTTATTTTTAGTATAATATTGTTTATTATATTCTCTTTTTTCTTCTTTATGTTCAGCATTGTATTGCCTACTGTATTTATTTTTTTCTTCTTTGTTTTCAACATAAGATTGTTTTTGGTATTCTTTTATTTCTTCTTTATTTTTACTATAGTATAGTTTACTATTTTCTTTTATTTCTTCTTTATGTTCAATACGATATTCTTTTTGATATTCTTTTATTTTATCTTTATTTTCAGCATAGTATTGTTTATTATTTTCTTTTATTTCTTCTTCATGTTCAACATTGTATTGTTTATTATATACTTTTATACACTCTTTACATTGGTTTCTATATTTACTAAATAATAGAATATCTTTTTCTATTTTACATGTGGAACAAATTTTACTATTCATCCATGTTCCTTATTATTCATTCCACGATTTCTTTGATAAGCTTCTGAAATAGATATGACCGTCCTTTAGTGATCCCATGATATAATTATATTTCTTTAAATCTGCTTCTGCTTCTGAGTTTGATCTTTTTGCTTCAATTACTTCGCTATCTTTTGCTGTTGAATGTTCTAATGCAGCTTCTGTGTATTTCTTTCCGGTAGCATTTTCTTTAATCTCGAAATATTTTATGGCCTCAATTCGGGCTATATCATTTTTAGAATATCTTGATTTCAACTCTATATCAGCTATAAAATAAGCCAGCTGTATCTGGGCTGATAGAAACATTGCAGCTGTCCTTTCTGCCTTATCTGAATCGTATTTCTCTTTTGATGCTGCAAATAATTCAGCGAAACATTTACTAATAGTCTCTTCAAAATCTTCTTTATTAGTTTTCATTTTTAATTTCTGTTTGTTTATTGTTATTTTCTATTATCTTTGCAAATTTTTCTTTAAATTCATCACATAGTTTATTGATTTGGTTTTGCATCCTTCTAATTGCTTGCTGGACCATAAGATTTTGTATATAAATCACTACTTCTAAGCTCGTATGGCGGTTATTCGGCGGCCTCAAAAAAACGATTTGCCCATCGTCGGTTGATTCAAATAGATCAACAAATAAATTCTCTCCCTTAAATTGAGTTCCGTTGTCATATGAACGGCAAATCTGTATATATAAATCCCACTCACTTGCTGTCATATCGACTTTTCGGTTATCTATAATCTTAATAGACATTAATGCTACTTTCTTTAATCCTCTCGCCTAAATGTCCCACTTCTTTGCTGTAGTTGTTTTAACTTATGCAATTCTAATTCTTTTGAAATCTTATTTACTCCGCCATTATCAAATAAACCCTCTAACTGACTTGTGTTCGTGAGTGGCATTTGATTTGTTTCTGGCTCAAAAACTGCATCTCCATATTCATCATCCTTGGTCTCGTCAAATTCTGATGGATCCGCTGCTCCTGATATAATATTAGCCTTACCTCGAATATAGTCAATGGCATTTTTTGGATTTATGATACCGGCACGTTTCGCGAATATTGTCGATGGTTGTTCTTCTACCTCTATATTATTTTCATTTTGACTGTGCTTGTCGTTATTATCTCTTCTATTCACCGTTAAATTATGTCCGTGAGGTTTAGTTGTTGGTTGATGATCTACTTTTTCTGTATTATTTACTTGGTTTTTATCAACAATAACTTCATTAATATCTGCTTTCTTAAATGAATAATTAGAAAATAACCAATCTTCAACCTCTTTCATATAATCTTTGGCATTTTCCATAGTATTTTTAAGCTCATTAAAAATAGACTGTAATTTTGTATCAATCAATTCTTTTCCGCAAAATGGACAAATATTAACCGAAATGGCGTGAGCAAATTTTAATGGGATGTCTTGGGTGCAGGATTTACACAACATTTTTACCTCTTTATTCATATATCATCGCTAGTCGAGTTCTTCACTTAAATCGACCAAACCTTCGTCAAAAAGTTGGTCTTCAATACTGCCGATCAACATATCGGTATCATTAACATTTAGCCTCAAAATATCAACATTATCTTTGGCTGATCTTTTTCCTATAACTTTTTTAGCTTTAAGATCTTTTGGGAGAGGTGGCGTAGGGGAAAAACCGAATAAATTCTCCAATACTATACCGACCTCGTCCTCGTATATATTTACCGTCCCAGAGAAATGAATTGCAAGACCGGCATCAAACTTATACTTACTACCACACAAGTCTTTCATTCGGTCCTTGGTTTCCTTCCATTTATTTGGGAAGATCGTTAGTGTTATCTGTTCTCCATTTACATCTTCTATTGTAGCCTTTATCATATTTTGGCCAAGGTAGCGAGAAGTTTCTTTTTTAACCTTGAATTCGAATACGCTTTTTATTTCGGCCCTGATAGTAGATATTGTCTCTCTATCGTGCATATCTCTTATTTCCTCTATTAATACGTGAGGCTCGCTAAAAAATTTAGGATATGCATTGCTCTTACCACAAATAAATGCCTCCCCAAGATAGTTTTTTTCTAACGCATATAATTCAGGTATTGTCCATTCCCCTTCATTTGGCCAAGGATATTCAAATTTTTCCGTTTTAGGATTATGTTTCTTTAACCATATTTGTAATTTCTTTCTATAATCCGAACAATATAAATAAATAAGTTTTCGTGATATTCCAAAACAATCAAAACACCCGCTTGATGCTAATGATTGAATAGTTGTCGATCTAACATTACTTGAATCAATCTTCGACATAAAATCATAAAAACTTAAAAATGGACGTGTATCTATTATATTTTTAATTGCGTCATCTCCAATAGATTTCAATGCCTCAAAACCTGTTAGAAGAGATCCATCTTTTTGTATTTCGTATGTTATTGATGATTTATTAATGTCGGGTGGGACTATCTTAATTCCATTGTTCTTTAATTCTTGTTTTATTTTTTCTATATTCGAATCTGCTACCTTTGCATTAGATTTAATTTCTGACATCAAGTTTGCGAGAAGGAATTCGATTGGGTGATGGGCTTTAAGGAATGCTGTGTGGTAAGAGAGCATAGAGTATAGGACCGCGTGAGAATTTGACGTCAATACTCCGTTGGACAAATAAAACTGATGATCTTTATGAGCTACTTCTAAATCATATGTTTGAGCTTCACCAATATATGTTATACTTTTAATATTTCCTATATTTTTCACCTCTATCGAACTTGTGCTTGGTTTCACACCATTTACAACGATAGAATACTGTTCCATTACGATCTTCCATAACGGCAACATCTCCCCACTCTCCTCGACGCGAAACTTGTGGTTTATTGTGCATTTAATTTTTTCCCCTGTTACTAATTCAACTTCATATAGTGGTAGAACACCGTGATCGTGTTTTTCGATGATTTTAGTAAATATAGTTTTATTGGACTGTTCGTCTCTGGATTTAACAAAATCACCTTTTTTAATATTTTTAATTGGTTTAGTATCTAAAAAATGACCACCTTCATTATACACATCTATATCCTGCAAATAATGTATTGATTTATTAAACCCATAAGTTCCGAATGGTTCAACGATATCATGCCATATTTTAATAGCAATATCTTTATCAATACCGTTTTTAGTTGCGCCTTCTATAAATTCAACTCTCCATTTTTCTGCTTTTTGTGGATTTTTGCCTTTTTCTTTTGTTAGCTTTCTTAATTTATCGGCCTCATCAAGTTCCCACCCTGCAACGTCTTTCGCTAGAACCAAAAGACTCTCATCAAATACTGGAAACCCGTATGTTCCTTTTAGAGAATTTTCTAATGATTTATGTAGTAATTTTGCAGTTTTATTATTTTCTCTTGCCTTAACGAAATCTTCTCTTATATTTTTTGATACTGGACGTGCTATTGCTGTTATTATTGCAAGATCCTCTATTGATTTTGGTTTTATTTTTTTACATAGATCTATTGTCCCGCCACTAGTCCCGAATTGAAAAACGCAGAATGTATCACCTTTAGATATAAGATTATAAGTTTTTTCGTCGTAAGCATCATAATCTATAATTGGTGCTTCTTTTCCATTTTGTTTGATAAGATTGTTTGTTTTTTCTATAATATCAAGAGTTTCAAGACCAAGTATATCCATTTTAACAAGTCCCATCTCTTCTATACGATCTTTATCAACTTGAACGGAAATAATATTATCTTTGTCTATTCTTATTGGCACTATATCGGGTATTGGTCTTGCTGATATGAGAATTCCGCTCGCATGGCAGGCAGCTGTTCTTGGCTTACCGCAAATAGCAGAATATTTAGATAGATTTGGATATCTTTTTACATACTCATTATATAGTGGTGCTCTGTTTACTATATCTTCGTAAGTTCTAATCTCTCTTCCATTATCTGTTTTTGGAATTATTTCTGCTATATCATTACCTAATTTAACTGATAACGCTCTGTCATTAGCTAAATCGCAAGACCGTGAAATATCTCTAACATAAACTTTTGGTGTAATGAAAACGAAATTAGATATCTGTGAATAATGTTCTTTTCCATACTTGTCAATAATATAACTTAATACCTTATCACGATTTTCTTTTGAGAAGTCACAATCAATATCACTATATGAATTTTTAAGCTTGTTATGGAACCTCTCAAAAACTAAACCGTATTTAATGGGGTCTGCTTTATGAATACCTAATAAAAATGCTACAAGACTTCCTCCTACGGATCCTCTCCCTGGGCCAACTAATATGTGTTCTTTTGCCCAATTAACGTAATCAGCAACAATTAACATATAAGAAGATACACCGCAGTAATATAATACATCAAGCTCTTCCTCTAATCTTTTTACGTATCTAATGTCATTGGATAAATTTAATTTTACTAATTGTATTCCGCACTTAAATCTTAAATATGCTTTATCAATATCTAAATGTTTATATTTATCCCGTTTAGCCAGCCAATTCTTAAAATTGTCATAATCTTTTTCTTTTTCAACTGGGAATATTGGTAATTCTTTTCCTGTTGGGTTAGTAAATTTTGGGTCTATCCAATTTGGTTCTTCGCATAGGTTAGCGAAATAGACTGAATTTTCACATATCTGCTCGGCAAATTCTTCCGTTTGATTTCTTGCAAAAAATGCTTTCACTTCTTCCGCCGATTTCAAATACAAATCTGAAATATTATACTTTAATCTGGCATTAGAATAAACTGGCTGCATCGATCCTATGGCAAGCAGGACATCGTGAACTTCGGCGTCCTCTTTTTTTAGATAATGTGAGTTAGTCGTTGGAACAATTCTAAAATTATGTTTTTTAGCTAATCTTATTAAGTGATTGTTTGTGAAAAACTGATCAATACTATCACTGTAATGAGTTGATGGACGCTGTAAATTGTGTGTCTGAACTTCTACACCAAAATTATCTCCAAAAATATGATATAATTTAAGCAACGCATTTTCTGCCTCGTCAAATTTCTTGTTGTTTAATAGATTTCCGACTATACCATTACCACCAGAAGTAAGACAAATAATGCCTTCTGAATAATCTTTAAGTAATTTCCAGTCTATAATTGGTATAACTCTTTTACCAACTATTATAGAATTTTCAAATGCAATTTTATTTAACGTAAGTATGTTTTTATACCCAATAATATTTTTAGCAAGCAGAACAACGAATCTAAATTTTCCACTTTTATCAGCTAAATCATCTACAAAATAAAATTCACAACCGATTATTAGTTTAATGCCGGTTTCTTTTGATGCCTTTAACGAATCCCATACACCTGCTAATGAGCCACAATCGGTTATAGCGATCGCCTTTTGAGCTAATTCTTTGGCCCGCAGAAAATAATCTTTTGGTGATGGTAGCGCACTTAATATAGAGAAATGCGTTCTATTATGGAGGCTTACAAATTCGGTCATAATTTTAATTTTTTCTAAAATGGATTAAATGCTAAATATGGTATCTTCTAACACAAGATCTTTTACAACATCTTCGGGACAATAATTATCACTCAAGATAATTTGTATTTTCTTAAATCTATTGTTCCAAAAATCTTTATTTTTTGATTTACGTGAAAGAATGTATTTAAAATCATCAAACGATAATCTCTTTTTCCTATATAATGAGTGAGCAATTAACCTAACATCTTCCCAATATGTTTTTAATATTTGTTCTACTTCAAATTTAAGTTGTTTTTTAAGCAGTTGAGTTTTCTTTCCCGGAGTAGCAAGATTATTTTTTCTAATTGTCTTTTGCGCGAACTTAATATCATACCAAGACCCCTTCCTTAAATGTATTGGAAACTTGGAAGAACCCGTTATTTCTCCATAATAGATTCGTTCAGCTTCTAGCCCGGCATACATTACCCTTAGCTCAAACATTAGTAATATTCTTTTAAGCTCTGGATCTGTTACTAACTCATCATAACAATAAAAATTAGTGTTTGCATCTTTATTAGATTCGATAGTAGTAACGTTAGCGGAGTAGACCTTAAAATAGTTATGCAGAGCGCAAATTATATGACCAGCTTCATGCCAAGAACAAGCTATTAAATTATAATCAGATATTTGTTTGGCGGCTTCACTTTTCAAATTTGCCTCCATTTAGATATTTTAAGGCAAATTTCTTAAAATATTCTCTAAAATAGCTACGCTCGCGTCACAATTTGCTGTCTTACACTTAATTTGCAGTCTATTAGAACCAAACGGACAAATAGCCGCAATATTACTGTCTTCAATATATAATATCCCAGCATTAGTATACGATTTAATATTAGTAAAATTATTAATCTTAAAATAATCTAATTGGGATTTATCAAAAGAAAAATTTACCTCTAAAATAGTTTGAGGTTTTGTGCAATTACATGTTGATTTTATTAGAGTTTTCTTAACATCTCTCACTTATTACCACACATTATTAATATATTTATATATTCTTTTATAGAATTTTTAATTTTGGCAATTTCTTCTTGGGAGCGATTGTTGCCTTCTTCTATATTCTTTTTAGCGTTATATGGTCTCAAATTTTCTAAAGCCCAACATATCTTAAAATTATCGTCTTCCATGCTTGTATACGGTAGATGTGTTTGAGGTATAATATGGTCTAAATTCCAGGTCCAAGTTAATTGATCGTTCTCATCCCAGGTTTTTATATTATATTTGCTGTGATTTTCCCAACTCATCCACGGTTCAAAAAGTAGTTCGATATAGTTTTTAAGTTCTTCTATCGTGTATAGTAAGTGTTTGAGAATTGATGAACCATTTTTAGACGATCCACTTTTATGTAAAAATTTATTAATAGAATTGCTTATATTTATTCTCAATTTGAACGCTGGATCAGTTTTATTTCTATTTTTTTGGTATTCATTTCTTTTATCTTTATTTTCAGTACAATAAAGTTTATCATATTCTCTTTTCTCTTCTTTATGTTTAAACCAATATTGTTTTTTATATTCTTTTATTTCTTCTTTATTATTAATACCATACTGTTTATTATATTCTCTTATTTCTTCTTTGTTTTCAATACGATACTGTTTATTATATTCTCTTTTTTCTTCTTTATGTTCGGCATGATATTGTTTACTATATTCATTTCTTTCTTCTTTGTTTTCAATATGATATTGTTTCTTGTTTTCTAATATTTCTTCTCTATTTTCAATATAATATAGTTTACTATTTTCTTTTATTTCTTCTCTGTTATCAATTTGATATTGTTTTTGGTATTCTTTTATTTTTTCTCTATTTCTATAATTACTTTCTCTTTTACATTCTTTACAATAAAACTGTGTTATTCCATTTTTAAGTGGATATAGAATTTTAGTAATATTATGTTTTTTACATATCTTTTCCATGCCCGCCTTGTTAGACTATTACAAATTTATTCCGCGAGATTCAAGCACAAAAAGATAATATTGTAATTTAGCCACTTCTAAACCTTTTGATTCTCTATACGGCGCAGCTAACTGTTTAGTTTTTTCTCTTGACGAGGCTAACTCTGCATCAACTTCTTTAGAGTTATCGATCTCATATATGTTTCCTTCCGTCTTAAGGATTTTTGCTTTTATTTCTTCTGTATCCATCGATGCAACACCGTCAAGAAATCCGTCTATACTCTCAATTTTTTTGAGATACTTATTTGGAAATTGATCACTCATTTTATTATTCCTCTTTCTTTATTCTGTTATTCCGTAAATTTACACGTTTTTTCAATAAATCCTAACGTATACTCGTCCTTTATTCTACCAAAAAGGATTCCGATATGCCCATTTTTCATCATATCAACTAATACCTTTTCTGGCTCTGGTGAGTATCTTGTTAAGTTCTGTCGCGCCTGGTTAAGCACTTCCTCGTCTGTGAGTTGTGCATCTGGCTCATTTTCTCTAATTCTCTGTAATATGAAAGAAAGTTTAACGCTTTTTTCCGACATATCAACAAATTTTTCTTTTTCCTCGTCGTTTATCGAGTCCCAATTTTTTCCAGCATTACGAGCATTTACCTGAGCTTCGGCAACGGAAATCCAAGTAGGCACCTTAAAATCGTGTGCATCAATTAATCTACGAGCTATTTGATCTATATTGTGAGTAAATTCTAATTCCTTTACTCTGGCTGATGATGTAGCCCTTGCATTCTCCATAAGCTTGTCAAACGTTTCCACACCGATCTTTACTGCAAGTTCATCATTAAGGGCTGCCGGTTCTATTTTCGATCCCATATTTAATTTTACCTCGAAATGCAATGTCTTTCCGGCAAGATCTTCGGTATACGTTTCAGGCATATTAAGATCAAACTCTCTAACGTCACCTGGCCTCATTCCATATAAACTTTCATTAAACCCCGGTATATTGATGCGCCCAACATTAAGCATCTCGCCATTACCGGTTAGACTTGCAACTATTTCTCCGTTAAATGATGTCTTAAAATCCAATATTACATTATCACCATCCTGAACGAAATCATCTTGAGTATATGGTCGTGTGGCTCCAAACCTTGTTCTTAATTCCTGAAGCATATTTTGTGTTAGCTCCTCGGCTGGTATTATCCCCGATGCTTTTGGAATCTCAAATTCCTTATATGCTTTAAGCTCAAAATCTGGTTGAATATGGAGAGAAAATTCACATTTAAACTTTGGCAAGGATGACTCACCATTTACCGATACCAGATACGACTCCTCAATATTAGCATATGAAAATGTTGGCCGCCCGAGAGGTTTAATATTTTTCTCGAATATTACATTCTGAACTGCATCCTCAGCAAGTTCTTGTTTTAATGCTTCGTTAATTTCTTTTCTATAATGTTGTTTTATAGATTCAATTGTGGCGTGATTAGATCGAAATCCTGGAATCTTACGACCTTTAAATTTATTGATTACCTCTGATTTTTTAGTTTGAACTGTTTCGGTATCTGATTCATATTTTACATTTATTTTACAATATTCTAACTCTTGAATTTCAATCATTTTTATTACTTTCTTTTACCAGGTTATTTCACCGTGTTTAATGTTTTTATTTTTATTGACATGATTTAAGCCTTCTTCACATACCTCTAAATGATCACACCACGAACATAGAACTGTCGGATTGGCTCTATATAATTTTTCCTCTGTTATCATTTTGGCATATTCTTCGTATTGACTTTTTACTTGCAGAATTTCGTCCCTAGAGAATTCTTTTGTTATATATTCGAAATTGTGTCTCATTAATATATAAGAAGTTTTAACCTTTTCAATCGTTGGGTTTTCATTTAAAATTACGAATGCATACGTTAGTAGCTGAAAAAAATCATCCTTTAAATATTTCTTGTTCTTAGTCGTTTTGTAATCCGAAACGTGCATAGTATTGTTGTCATCGATTTCAATTCTGTCGATAGCACCATTAAGAATTACTTTATCATTTAGCGGCAATTCAAATCTTTTTTCGACCGCAATGACGTTAAATTTAACATTTGCTATATGCCTTAAATATTGATCTATAATATCGTAGCATTCTTTTTTCATTTCGGCCGTCATGTTAGCAGCATATTCTGATAATGCAACCTTGTATGCGTCTGCCATCGTTATATTATATGGCAGCAAACAACCATTTATATACTCTTGATGGAACCACTCTAGGACGCGATGGCAGAATTTTCCAGTTGTATGGTAATCTCGGGTTTTCTTGGGAAGACGAAGGATATATGAAAAATAAAATTGCTTATTGCAATTGCTGAAGCACTTAGTCTTCGATACACTCAATTTTAGTATCGTTGGTGCAATTCGGATCTCGTTGGTGCAATTTGGATCTCGTTGGTGCAAATTCAGTATCGTCGGTGCAATTTGGGTCTCGTTGGACATTTGGTCTTAATTTCTTTTAATGAGAATGTTATTTTTATTTATCACGTGGTAACTTTTCTAAACGTTCCTTTATATCACTTTTTATTTTGACAATTTCTTCTTGAGAGCGATTGTTGCCTTCTTCTATATTCTTTTTAGCGTTATATGGCCGTAGATTTTCTAACGCCCAACATATCTTAAAATTATCGTCCTTCATGCTTATGAATAGCAGATCTGATTGTGGCATTATATGATCTAAGTTCCAGGTCCAAGTTTTTTGATCATCTTCATCCCAGGTTCTTATATTATATTTACCATGATTTTCCCAGCTCATCCAAGGTTCAAAGAGTAGTTCGAGATAGTTTTTAAGTTCTTCTATTGTATAAGGTAGATATTTAAGAATTGACTGACCGTTCTTAGATGAGTCATTTCTGCGTAAAGCCATACGAATAGATTTGCTTACATTTATTCTCAACTTGAATGCTGGATCAGTTTTCTTTCTATCTTTTTGATATTTCTTTTTATATTCTTTTATTTCTTCTTTATGCTCAGAAGAATATTGTTTATTATTTTCTTTTATTTTTTCTTTATGTTCATTACGATATTGTTTTTGTTGTTCTTTTATTTCTTCTTTATTTTCAATATAAAGTTGTTTCATATATTCTTTTAATACTTCCTTATTTTCAGTGTAGTATTGTTTTTTATATTCTTTTAATTCTTCTTTATTTTCAATATAATATTGTTTATTATTTTCTTTTATACATGCCTTGCATCTGCCATCATAGCAAATTTTAGGTTCTCCACCTTTTAGATTTTTGCGAATAAATGTGTAAAAATTATCTACACTTAATTTCTTTTTACAAGCGATGCAAGTTTTCTGGTTCATATATCTTTATATATCAAGCTAAATTAATGTGCGATATAGGAATGGGTACCACTGATAAACGAAGCCAACTCCGCCTCTCCCATCTGTTTTTGCTCTACTAAATACCATATTGCTTAATCCGCCAACATTCTGGGTAGTCGGTTGAAATTTGAACTTAGAGAAGATCCATCTGTTAACGGTAGAGTCAAAGTATGCATGCGTCATTTCTCCAGTCCGGGCATTGTAGCTACGATTAACGAAGCCGCCCATAGGGGGAGGTGAGTCTAGCGCGGCGTTATATAATAAATTACCGTTACGCACTACCTCGGGATCTTCCAATGAAAAATAAGGTCTATTTATATTAACCGGGTTTGTCGGATCTTCGTTCTCGGCATCTTGATAAATCACTAATGCCCTAGGATTAAAAATCTTGTCGCTGAATGATGATTTCTCTGGGTTGTAGTCATTTGGTGTAGATTTTTTTAATATTGTTACTTTGGCTGGTAGGTTCCCAACACCTGGCGTAACCTCTCCTTCCGAATTAACTGTAGAATATATTTGCTTATATTTAAAATTATCTATAGGCTTATTTGTAAAACCGGCAGGATAACCATCTGCGTCAAACCCCGATGACGTTGCTGATTTTGATTGATCATAAACTGTTATTCCTGCGTCACCTGGGTTTAAATATTGAAAATCTGTATTCGGTCCATCAGTCCCAAACGGAAATAAACTATTACCCGTGCTGCTTGTGTTCAAATTTGTTACTGCTGCATGTGGTAATCGGTCGCCAACCATAGTTGTTATTTCGCCTTTAATAGCAGTATAAGTTTGTGTAATAATTGCAGACGAATCTATTTGATTAGTTGCAAAAACTTTTAATATAACATTTAATAGATTTTGCGGCATTAGAATTGGACTAAAATAAATTGGCGAGTATGTATTAGGATCGCTGCCATCTAATGTATAAAATATGCTTGCAGGTTCACTTGCTAATAATGAAACTGTATTCGGTATGCCGGGTAATGTCTGATCTGCTGACGCTATTATTGTTATAGATATTACTGGCATATTAGTCCACCAAGTTTAGAAATTTACTGCTTTTCTCTATTATTTGTTTTTTAAGTAGAATATTATATACTTTTTGAGCAGCTTTTCTAAAAACTTTTGCTATATTAAGATAAGTTTCTATATTTTCCCGCCTATATAAAATAAGAAATTTACTATAATAGTCCAATAATTCTATTTCGGGACTTGTTCCAACTGGCTCTGCTTTTGGATTCTTATTTTTAATATCCTCGTTTGCCGTCATCTTATTTTTGGCATAATTAAGCAAGAACTCGTAAAACTTTTCATTGCCAAAACTCTCGAATTTATTAATGAATATCTTTTTGGCTTCTTCGTGCAACATGAATATATACGGGAATATTAGGGATCACCACTCTCGAACAAAATTATGGTCGTCAGCTTGTCTACCTCTTCTTTTAGCAATTCAATCGAACCATCATTAACTACAACGTAATCAAACTCTGAGTCGGGAATACTATCTTGCTCTAATTCTGAAACATCATTTATTTGATCTTTGTTATTTCTAATAATTCTAACCATCGTGAACCCGGCATTCTTTAAGTAATTGAATTCATTAATAAATCTAACATCCGAAATTATATACGTATCGAATTCGTTATCTTTATTACCATCATTCACCAAAAGATTTAACCATATATCACCATAATATTTTCTACCAAATGCCCCCAAATCTACCAACGCTTTTCTATATGTAAGAAAGTTTCCATCTAAATCTTTATATTTCTCATTTATTATAGTTGATCTTAATTCACTTCTGCCATATAAACATTCATCTTTTGCTTCGGGAAAAATTGATTTGATAATTTGTTTTATCGGATCAGCAACGGCAGCAATCTTTTCTTTGCTACCGATAAATTTTAAATTGTCTGCGAACATCTCTGCTATGGTATTTTTCCCACAATTCATTTTTCCTGAAATCGCTATTCTATATTTTACCACGTATTTACTACCTTTGCTGTTGAAATAAATTTTTCATTTTGCTCAACAAGAATTGCGTGACTAAATTTATCCTTAAGATCGTTATTATGTGTTATGACCAAAATCTTAAAATCTTGCTGTAATTGTTTAATAGCATCTACAAACGCTTCTAAACCACCTTCATCAATAGATTTATCAACCTCATCAATCAACAAAAGTCCGATCTCAACTCCAAGACGTTTTTTTATGACCGATGCTAACCCAAGCTTTAATGCTAGTGCGACAATAAATTTCTGTGCCCCCGAAAGTTGTTCATACTCTAAATCATAACCATTTAGTATATAATTAATATCTAACGTGTCTTCTTTATCTCCATCAACTCTATCTTTAATAACTGAAAACTGTAATTGTAATCCCGGGCGAATTTTAAATAGCCAATAATTAGTCTCTACTTGAAAATCATCTAATATTGTATGAGTAATTAACGCAGGTATTCCAGCAGAACCAAATGCCTGAACCACTTTTTGATGAACAATAAGTTTATTTTCTAATGATGAAATATTTATTATACATGCTCCAGCCTTATTACTGTCCTTTTTTCTTTCTTCTATTTTGTGAGAAAGAACGGCAATAATACTCGACAATGACATTATACTTTTATTTGTATTCTCTATGTCATTATGTATAGCTGTAAGTTTTGCTTTTGTATTATTTATGTTTATTTTGAGATTAGAATACTCTTCGGCATTTTCTATAAATTGGTTCTTTTTTAGAATTTTGATCTGATCAGTTTTTTCGGATAATAATTGTCTGTTACTTTTTAATAATTCTAAATATTCTGAATACATCGAACGTTTCATCTCCAATTCTTTTTCTTTGGATGAAATTTCGTTTTTGTATTGTGTGAGCTTTGATTCCGATAATTCTATATTTCTATATTCTTCTTTGATAGAATTAAATTTTGTATTTAATTTTTCTAGTTCAACTTTTACTTCTTTTATCGATATTTCTCTTTCTCTGATTTCTACTTCAATCAATACCTGACAAGAATCGCGATCTATTATCTTTTGCCTGCAATACTTACAAATTGTTCCTGTTGGGAGAGGTATTTTCAACTCATCTAATTTTGATAGCTGTGAATTATATTCTGATTTTTTATTAAGTGTACTTTGTGTAAATCCATCTATCTCATTCTTAACAATTTCTTTATCTCTTAATTCTAACTCTTTTAATGAATTTAAATTACCTGAAATTTCTTTAACTGATTTTACTAAAAGTTTACCTGCCTCCCCAACTAATGCAACCTTTCTTTCATATTCCTTTATTATTTCATTAATCTTATCTATGTCATTTTTAATAGATCTCTGTTTTTCTATCGATTCTAACGACTGTCTTTCAAGTAATTCAAATTTTTTAGTTAGATTGACATATGTATTATTTTCATCGTCAAAACTTTTCCTAATAGAGAAAAGATAATTATTTTTATTTAATATAATTTCGCTTGTTTCTTTTAGATCTTTTTCAAATTTAAGGATGTCGTCTTCCGGTGTGCCAATCGTTCCAAGAATAACTTTTTCTTTTTCTATCTCATTTGCTAACTCGGATGCTTTCTTCTTGGCTATTGCTTCATATTTAGAGTATATATTTAATTGTAATACTTCCTTTAGTGCTAACTTTCTTTTTTCCGGTCTTAATGACGCTAACCCATTTAAATCTGTTTGGGCGAATAATACTGAATTGCAAAATGTTTTATAGTTTAACTTTACTATCTTTTCTAATTCTTTTTCTGTATCAATATTACGTCTTTGAGTTATGTCATCCCAGATTTCGTTTACTTTTTTATAGAACCTAATTTCTGGTCCTGCCTTTTTGCTTCTTGTTCGTATGATTTTATATATTTCGCCATTCATAGTCGGCCGAAATTCAAACGTAATCTTGCAATAATCTGTTCCGTGCCTAATTGCTTTGTCGAGTGAAGAAAAATCAACCTCATTAAATAATACATATTTAATTGCTGAAAATATCGTGCTTTTCCCTGCGCCATTTGAGAATTTTTCATTTCCCCTAATCTTTCCAACAATTAATGCACTGGAAAAATCGGAAAAAGAGATATCTGCTTCTGCTATGGTGCAAAAATTCTCAATCTGTAATCTAATCGGATACATTAACTCAAGCACACTCTTTCACAATTTCTGACGCTAATTTAATAAACTCATTTTTCATACTATCATTTATATTAGCATCAGCATACATTTTTATTGCAGTAGATTGATTAACTGTATTATTTATTCCGTCAGCCGTTGCTATTGGTTTTATCGATGCTATTTTTCTTTCCTCATTAATTCTGGATACGTGAAATGTTCCAAGTTCGGTAAGACATTTTTCAACAATAGAACGATCAACATTTATCATATCGGAGCCCTCAAGAGAAATATTAAGCCTAACAATTGATTTAGACAAGCTGCTGTTATTCTCTTTTAGATTTCTCACAACGTATTCTGTTGTGTTTGTAATATCAGCTGGGACGGATATAGAAATTTGGTTAAGAGGACGAGTTGGTATTTCTAAATATTTATATGAATCACTATTATCCGGATCAAAAACCACTATAAATTTCTTTTGATCTGACTCCGAAAAATCTGACAAATCCATTGATCCTATATGGGCAACGTATGGATGTTTAGACATAACTTGTTGTTTATGTATGTGACCAAACCACGAAAAATCATAGCCATTAAACATACTAACCGGACAAAATAACTCATTTGTCATATCATCAATTTCATCACCAACTGGAATTGATTTTTCTATTGCGAGGTGCCCGACAACAATTTTTGCGTTAGATAAATCTATGCCAGCTAACTCATAAGGCATTTTATCCTGCATAAGCTTTACTGCAGCGGCATTTGAGTCTATATTAAAAGATCTTCTATCTCTAAATGGCATTAATGTAAATGATACACCATTAGTATGGAATGTGCTCATCTGTTTATATACAAAAACTCCATCTATATCGGCAGCAGAAATGATATCTAATGCTGATATATAAAACTGCCCACTTCTTAGTATATCATGATTTCCCACTATAACGTGAACATCTATATTGTTATCGGTACACTTCTTAAGCCATGAAACAAACATAGCTATAAGTTGTGGGTGCGGTTTTGGATCATCGAAGCAATCACCTGTAATAATTATATTAGCCGCGTCAAACTCTATTGAACGAGCCAACAACCATTCAAGAATATTAAATTGGTCTATAATTCTACTGTTTAATAGCGATCCAATACCCGGACGACCAATAGAGCAAGACTTACCAATATGCAAATCTCCTATAATAAGTGTTTTTGACATTTTATATAATTATCCTAATTTTAATTTAATATTAATTTTAATTTCTTTTATTTCTTTATCTGTTCTTTTATTTCCTTCTTCTACATTCTTTTTAGCATTATATGGTCTTAGGTTTTCTAACTCCCAACATATTTTAAAGTTATTGTCTTCCATGCTTGTATACGGTAGATATGTTTGTGGTATTATATGATCTAAATGCCAAACCCAAGTAGATTGATCATTCTCGATCCAGGTTCTAGCATTATATTTACCATGATTTTCCCAATTCATCCATGGTTCGAAAAGTAATTCTAAATATTGCTTAAGTTCTTCTATCGTATATGGTAAGTGTTTGAGAATTGATGAACCATTTTTTGAGGAGCCATTCTTATGCAGTGCCATATAAATAGAATTGCTTACGTTATCTCTTAGCTTGAATACGGGGTCGTTCTTTCTTTTATTTTTTTTGATATTGTTTTCTATATTCTTTTAATTCTTCTTTATTATCGATAGCATATTGCTTGTTATATTCTCTTTTTTCTTCTTTATGAAGAGCGCTATATTGTTTACCATATTCTTTTATTTCTTCTTTATTTTCGGCGTAGTATTGTTTTATTTCTTCTTTATTATTGATTTGATATTGTTTATTATACTCTTTTATTTCTTCTTTATGTTCAGAATTATATTGTTTTATTTTATCTTTATTTTCAATACTATATTGTTTATTATAACTTTTAACACATTCTTTGCACCATTGCTTATTTTTATTAAAACAATCTTCATCCATTTCAATTTTACATTTAGTGCAAATTTTCATAATGTAGTATATTGCTCAATTTTTAGTTTAAGTTTATTTATGAGTGATTTAACTCCCATATTATCCAGGTTATGCCTAAGGTTAATCGTATCAAATATAAGACACACTTTTTCAGCATATTCTAACGCACATTTGTCATCTGGCTTGCTAAGTATAAAATCTCTTATCATACCCGAAAATTCTAATAATATATTCTGTTTCTCGGCAATATTAACCGGTTCACGAATTACAATATTTGGATCTATATAAAAATTATTTATTATTTTTCTTGCGGCTTCTACTCTTGATAATTTATCCATCAGGGAAACAAAATTAGCTGGCCCACCACCATTGCGACAACCAAAACAATAAAAACTATTTGTGTCTTTATAATATTTAAATGACGGTGTTCGCTCATTAGCATGACCTGGCAGCGGACATATAGATTTTCCAGAATACTCTTCTACGTAAACACTGTAATGCTTAAAAATTATTAACAAGTCAGCAGAATTCGCAGTGCTGATTAGCTTTTTAACAACATTTTTATCAGTAGCTCCAGCGTCTCTATTTTTGATAAATACCTCGCCAATGCTAACGGATCCTGGTTTATTTTGTAATATGTACATAGGCATGAATAAGAATTAAATTTATCTTTTTCCTCTGATATTAAATTCTGGATCTTCTCCTTTGTAATCATTTGTTTGATGCCAAAAATCACTTTAATTCTGGTTCTTTTACAATTCTTATAATAATCTTTTCAAGCTTATCAACCTTAAAAGACAAGTTATTTATAATATCCCGTTGAACAAGAAGCATTTTAATTAGAAGGAACGATAAGGCCGTGCTACCGATTCCTTCAGGCTGAGTAGAGTCTTCGTTCATTTCTGATGCTAGTACCACTAATCTATTTAGAGTTTCTATTTCTAAATCTCTTGTTAGGGGGCTTTTATTTTCAGGAAGAGTTTTATCCTCTACCATCCCCTTAAGACGAGTTGATAGCTCCCAGGTTCGCTTCTTATAATCTTCATAGGAAGCCGCTGCTTGTTTTGCCTGTTTATCAAATTCAGCAGACGAATCTGGTTTTGGTGCTGGGACAGATGAACCCTCGTTAGTTATTTTAAGACCCTTACCTTTGATTGGACCAGGATTATTAAAAGGCATTCTTAGGCTTTCTTGAAACTATAATATATTTATCAGCCGCGGAGCACTCATAATCTGTCCCAATCGCTGCCTCAAGAGCCGGAAGAGTAGCCGACGCCTTTGGGATCAAGAAACATCTCGACGGATCAATCAAAACCATCTCACAATAGTCAGATACCTTTTGTGATGGTAATGCAAACATTAGTAGTTCTTTATCCTTAATTTCTTTCCAAATTTGTTCTGCCGGTGTTGTTGTATTTTTTACTTCGTTATCCATTTTATTTCTCCTTGTTTGTTTTGTTATCGATCGTTTTCTAATATTTTAGATATATTATTTATTGATTTAAATCCTGTTATTCTTTTAATTTCTATGTTATTTTTTAATTGTAAGATTGTTGGTAATTCTTTAATATTAAATCTTTTAGAGAGGCCCTTGAAATACTGTATATCTATGCACGTTATATTGTAAGTTTCATTTAGTTTTGTTAAGACTGGAAACATTAATTCACCAGAAAATGAACTATCGGATGAATAAAAGTATATTAATCCTTCAGTATTTTGGTGTAATTCATTTTCATTTGTTAAAAACCTCAATTTAATTCTTATCCTTGTCACCGAAGAATTGTTCAGAATTAGCTTTGATGAACGTTATAACTTCATCCGATATTTTCTTCATTTCATTTGTAAGATCATCTGCCAATATTACCCCTGATTTAGTGAGCAGTCTTTCTATGGCTGCGACCTTTACTATAACTTCAGCTAATAAAAATTCTTGTTCTTTATTCATTATTTACCACAACATTTCTTATATTTAAGAGATCTACCTGTCAATTTGTTAATCTTACCACAAGGGCATATATCATTGGGCCGGACTTTTTGCTTTGGTTTTGGCAATGCAATATCGGGAAGCAGTATACCAGATAAATGATCTAATTCGTGTTGTATGCAGACACCAAATAATCCCGTAGCTATAAAACTATTTGGATATACTAAATTATTGGCAACGTGTACTTCTTGGTATCTCATGGTATCTTCTAAACGATTTGCAAATGACAAACATCCTTCATTTTTAAAAATGATCTTATCGTATTGATTTATGATCTTACAATTAACAAGATTTACTTTATATATATCGTTAATTCTTACAATTGCTATATTTTTATGTATATTGATCTGTGGAGCCGCGAGACCAATTCCGGCTCTTCCAATTCTTTCCGAGTGCTCTAATTCACGTTCTAACTGTTCTACAATTGGCCCAACTTCTTCTGGCAGCGCATCGTTACATTTCATACGCAAGATTTTTTCGTCAGTAATAATCATTCTACGCCTAACTACAATATATCACCGACCACAAGAACCGCAACCCCTTCTTAATTGAAATTTATTTTGCTCAAGGCCTAAATGTATTTTCTTTAGACATACGGAGCAAATATTTTGGGTATCGGAGCATTTATCGCATATGCACGAAAGATTATTTAAAATCAACCCTTGACATCTAACACAAACTCTGTTATCATTTAATATAGCTAATTTAGAACATTGTTGACAAAACATTTAGACATCCAATTTATTAATAAAACGGCATTTACATAAGGAGATTTGATATGGTTCAATATATTCCATTCATCCATAAGCTTCCGAAAAAACAAAAAGAACAACCGCCACAAATTCCATTATATATTGAGTATTACCCAGTAGAGGAAGAAAAATCAAAAGAAAAAGATAAGAAAGAAAATATAACGATTATCGAATTATTTTAATAGATAAAATAATAGACAAAAAGAGCGCAAGGTTTCCCGAGCGCTCTTTTTGTTTATTTTACGCAGCTGGTTTTACTTGCTGCTTTTCTTCCCCTTTTTGGGAGAGCTTTTACTTTTGCTCTTACTTTTAGTAGAAGATTTTGATTTTGTTGATTTAGTTACCAATGATCACCTCCTTTGCTATAGATTATACTGCTTTATTGACATCTTTCCCAATTAAGACGTGGGAATTTCTCAATTAGAGACGGACGATATCTACCCGTTATGGCATTGCAGATTATAAAACTACTGCTTTAGCCAAAATTTAAATATTTTTTACATACAAATTCCAATCATTATGCCAGATATCCTGTTTTGTCGCAAACCACAAAAACCTCGTTGGTGTAAATGGTTTATTTATTAAATGCATTCCTGCTTGTTCTGGTGTTCTATTTCCCTTTTTCATATTGCAAGTTATACAAGAAGCAACACAATTATTAAATGATGATATTCCACCCAGGCTTTTTGGAAGAATATGATCGACGGTTATTTGCCCAGGACTTAAATATTTACCACAATAACTGCACGAATATCTGTCTCTTTTTAGAATTAACTTTCTTGAAAATATTAATCTTTTATAGTTCCTTTTAACGAAATATTTCAATTTAAGTATTGCTGGAAAGTTAATTCTATTTGGGCCAATATTTATCTCTATATCGGGCCAAGAAGAAATTACATCTACCTTATCTCTAACAAATAACCTAATGGCTTTTCTTTCGCAGATAAATGCAATAATTTCATAATTAAAATTAAGTAGAAGTACCTTTAAACTTTGCATTATATATTTTTTAATCTATTAACTGAATCGTATATATTTTCCCCCAAACAACTTGGTGACTCATTTCCAACAACAACCCAATTATTTCTTAATCTTCGTCCAAATAATTCTATTCTATTTAATGCTGGGTCTGAAAAAATTTTATCTAACTTGTCCTGTAATATCTCTGGCTTTCTTGAATGTTTTGTATTTGGTGCGAAGAAAACTGTCCTTTCACTTCTATTCTGAATTTTAGAATTAATATTTCCTTTTGTTCCTATTAATGCTATCTCGTGAACGTTCCTGCTTATTCTTCCCATCCCAAATGATAATAATTGATTATACCAGTAGTCTTTAGCAAATCCTGTAAGTGTATCTTTTATGTCTGATATTTTATCATTTAATTTGTTTTTGTTAACAATTGTTTGTGATAGTTCTTTTAGAGGGCTATTTTTAACCTTTATCCATATCCAGCTTTGCTTCAGTGTAAAATTCCAAGCATTCATAACTTCAATTCCATCTGCTAATAATGATGACGGAACCCATAGAGCTAGAACGGCATCTTCTGCAACAATATCTGAAATTGGAATATTTTTGATTTGTTCTATTGTCATAGTGCTGTAATTGGCAGCAGCTCCTCGTTTAACACTCGACATTGTTAATTTATCCCGAAAATTTCCCCACGGCGGATCTGATACAACAATTGAAAATTTCACTGTTCTAAAATCCCTTTAATTTTTTCTATTAAATTCCCAATCACAAACTCTCTAATCTTCAACGAATTTAACTCTCGTTTCTCAATAAGTGCTGAATACCTTTTACTTATTTTAAACATCCTATTAAAATCATTAAGCTTAAAATTTTTATCTCCAATATCGACTAATGAATCTGCCCACGCTTCCAAATCTCTTGGAATTTTTGGAAAAGATTTTATTTCTTTATCCATAGCCACTAATTCCTTATCAATTATAGCCTGATCGTCCATAAGATCTTGAACACCCTTATATTTTTCAATCAAATGCTTTGTATTGTAGCCGTCCATATACTACCTTCTTATTGAAATTACTGGTAATACAATTGTTGTATTTGATTCCGAAACTGTAATATTTTGTTTGGCTTCTATTTTCTTTTTTGTTGCCGTATCTGTTTTAACTATATGAACTGTATATAATCCTGGTTTTAGATATGCCTGCCATTTTCCAACTGCATTTGTTTTTGTTTTAGATATTAATTCGTTTTGTTCATTACTAATTGAAACTTCTGCCATAAATAAATCTTTACCGGTTTGATCAGATACACGCTGAACTACCGGTATTTTCTTATCTATATCGTTTGATTTTTCATGTTTTTGCGAGGGCGCTTGCTGTGGGTATGACTCTGTTCTCGCTGTTCTTCGTTGTCCTATTGGGTTTTCATCTATTGTTATTATATTGTCTGTCGACGTCTGAACAATTGCTGGCTCGTAATTCTTAAATTGTGGGTCTGCTAATTTTTCGGCTTCTGTTTCCGCCTGTAGTGCTTGAATATACGCATACATTTTATTAACCCTATCAAGAATTAATTTCGTATTTAAATCATATACACTTACTACTTTTACGAGTGTGTTAATTTTTTCTTCCAATGATAAAAGAACATCAGAAGCTTTTCTTGGTTCTCCCATATTAATTATTCCTCAATAAAAATACCTATTTTAATATTAAGCCTTTTTAACACTACTATATCATCTGTAGATATTTCTGTCCCTTTAAATAACTCATCCTCACCATACATTATACCTTTGATTTTTGCTTCTATCTTTTCAGTCGAGCCAGACATTACTAACTTTCCTAACACCATAAGAACATAATCTCCTACTTTTGGAGACGTTGTGTTATCAGTTTTTATTTCTTGTTCTTTTTGCTGTGGTTTCGTAGGACTAGGCCCATATCCAAAACTAACGTAATCATTATTATCTATTATATGACCATTATCAAATTGAATTTCTTTACCATCATTATCCAAGTTAGAACCATCGACTGATATGACTGGTTCTGATTTTTTAGTTGGGTGAATTATGTTAACTGGAGCTTCTGGCACATCAATTCCAAGACGAACGTGCTCCGGTTCATGACGAACTCGCTGATTTAGACTTCTATTGGGATTTTTTATTATATCATCGGCCATCTAAGTTGCGTTCTAACCTTTCCTTACGTCGCTTATCTTTTAATGCTTGTTTCTTTATTTTCTCTTTTTCATATTCACCAGATAGAATCTTTTTCTGCTTTATTTCATTTTCTATGAGACGCCTTATGCTTTCATTTTGCTTACGGCGGCGTTTTACGGATGGTTTTTCATATGATTGTTTTTCTTTATATATCGAAAGAACTTTCTCCGACTGAACCAAGGACCTAAATATCTTAAACGCCCTATCAAAATTTCCATAAACTTTAGTCTGAATAGGTGAAAAGTATGAAAAATCCATTTCTCTTGGACCTGGGTTGGTTGATATTATTACTTGTTTATTTTTCTTGTGTTTTCTCATTTATCAAAAATCTCCTCTAATAGCTATATACCACCATATTTAATTCTTATTAGCTGATTTAGTTTTCTTGCATTCCTGGTTTGAGCACCTGTAATATTCCCCGAGTTGACCATTTAATTTTATTAGTAAGCAGGAACAACTATCACATATTTTACTATTTTTATCTATGCGTGAATTATAGGCTTTCTTTAGTTCGGAAGAAAATATTGAATAAAATTCCTTTAGTGTATTCAATTTAGAATTATCTCCACTTGCAATTTTATCCAATAGTGATTCCAAATTAGAAGTATAATTATAGTTAAGGAATGTAAAAAAGTGTGTTAACTCATCCGTAATTTTAACGCCTAATTCTGTTGATCTATATGTTGGCCCACTTTTCTCTACATAATTTCTATCTGTAATGGTTTTAATTATATTTGAGTATGTGCTTGGTCGACCAATTTCTCTGTTTTCAAGTTCTTTTATTATCGACGCATCATTAAATCTTGGTAATGGCTGGGTGAATTTTTGCTCTGCTTTTATCGAATTATTGCCGGAAAGAACAAGAATATCTCCTTTTGTTAGATTTGGGATGTCAATTTTTCCTGTATCAACTGGCCCAAATATTTCTAAATAACCTTTGTAATCAAGAGCCTTGCCGGAAACTGTAAATGTCAATTTTTCATTCACACGTGCGCATATGTCTACGTGTAATGTATTCCATACTGCAGGATTCATCTGGCAGGCTATAAAATGTTGCCAAATCGCCCTATATACTTCTTTTTCATCGCTGGACAAAATTGATTTATCTGGGTGATTTTTAATATTTGTTGGTCTAATACATTCGTGAGCATCTTGTGCTGTGTCTTTTGTCTTATACACATTTGGTTTCTTCGGGACATCAAAACCATTCTCAGCTATCCAATCTCTTACCGGCTGTAATGCTTCGTTGGAAATTCTTGTCGAGTCTGTTCTGATATATGTGCAAAAACCGTTTTCATATAGACTTTGTGCCGCTTTCATTGTGCGGTCTGGGTCAATAGAATGCTTTCTCGCCATATATTGTTGGAGAGCAGCCGTAGTCATCGGAGGACAGGGTTTTTCTTTTTTATTTTGTCTTTTAACCGCTGATACATAAAATTCATTCTCTTTTTTTATCAGATCAACGGTCAAGTTTGCATTATCTTTATTAGACGGTCTTCCATGAAATTTCGCAATAAATTGTTCATTAGCAGCATTCTTGAATTTCGCAAATATATTCCAAAATTCTTCCGGCTTGAAATTTTCTATTTCTTTTTCCCTGTCAACAATCATTCTAACTGCCACTGATTGCACTCTCCCTGCTGATAAATGTGGGCCATAATAGTTAATAAGATAAGGGGATACCATAAACCCCACTATACGATCGAGAATACGCCTTGCTTCTTGTGCGTGAAATAACTTTATATCGAGATCGGATAAAGAATTTAGTGCATCTTTAACTCCTTTTTCAGTAATTTCATTTAAAATACCTATTCTAATTGGTTTGTTTATTCCTAACAAATATCGTTTTACGTGGTATGCGATGGCAGCACCTTCGAAATCGCCGTCACGCAAAATCATAATTTCATCTGAATTTTCTGCTTTATTCAAAATAGATTGCAGAACATCAACCTTATCTTTTAGTAGAATATATTTTGGTTTAAAATCATTAATTATATCAACACCTATTCCATGATGCCCGCCTTTTGCAAGATCACAAATATGCCCGTAGGAGGAAACGGTATCATAGCCATTTCCAAGTATGTTTTTAATTTTTTCTGCCTTTGTTGGGCTTTCGACTATAATTAATTTCATTTTGCTTTGTTTATTAATAATTAAACATTTATATATGTCTATAATTGAAAATATAGATTATAGTATTAATGCTTATTTTTCTAATAGATTGGAAAATTTAGACTGCGATGATAACGTTCGGGCGTATATCGTTAGTGTTCTCGGAAAATTTAAAGGCACCTCAGGAGATTATTCGAACGAGAGCATTACTATAATATACGCCGAAGCAAAATATAGACAAGACTTTTATATGTTTCAGAATATTGGAGACTACGTTTTTTACATTAATTCTTTATTCCCTGAACGCTTTAATAATATATCGCAGGACTTGTATTGTTCGGTTGGTAGATTATCCTATTACTCCTGCTATAAGCTTATAAATAGGCAATGGAAACTATACGAAATTTTGGCGGACACACTCCCTACACTATCAAGCGAGACAAGAAAAATATTAACAGAAGATCTTAAAAGATATTAGCAGAAAATTTCAATCACAATAATCAAAATTATATTTGTAAATCCGTGACTTTCCTCTTGATACCGCACAAGCTGACATTGAGTTAAGTTCAAATACAAGTAATTTTGCTGGGGCTAAACCACCGAGCATAAAATATTTTTGATATATAAGCGGCTTCTTTCCTAAATAATTGTGATGGGAGATAAAAACATAATTATCCTTTAATGTTGGCTCTTTTTTATTTTTTAAGCATTCTTTAACATATTTGCTGGACGTAAAATCAAAAACAAAATTATTAATATTGTTCTCTAATATTGATTTTCCCGGATCAAATCCTCCGTGAAAAAAACAATAATCATCAATAACACGATAATACTCAAGGCTACTAAAAAATTCCATATGATTTATTGGTATCAAATCATGTAATCTACTTTTACTTATTTGATTTGGCGATGAATTAATACCTGCTCGCTTAATATAAGATTCGATCGTTGATAATCCTCCGTTATCTATCCAATAAGAAAAATCATTATTAGAATTTCTTGCACGTAATAATAATTCTTCATTAGTCCCTCGAAGGAAAATTGCCCTGTCTTTGTATTCGTTCTTTATATTAATCAAACAATCAATAACTTTATCATTTTTCCCATCACCGTTAATATAATTCCCAAGAAAAACTATTGTATCTTCTTGATTTTTAAATTTGCGGAGTGGTAGTATTCTATTGATAATTACTTCCAAACTCCGCATATCCCCAAGTATTTCTGGGACTATATATATACATCGATGTGAGGGCCGCCAATTATGTAACATTAATTCTATCTTTTCCATTCAATATAAAATATGCCCTATCAACTATAGAACGACGTATTCTATTAAGGCAATTTAAAATTCCCATTTGATAGTGTGGTATTACTCTTAAATGCTTAACACTAACATTTGTCCCGGGATTTATATTTTCATCCATAATTATTTTAGAAAATGAGTATTCTTTGATTGAATTAATAATTGAATTGTTTATATCAGTGTTAATAACTTCCAATACTTTCCCAATAAAATAAGGTTTTTGCCGTAAACAATTCTTGCCGGAAATATATTTCTCATTTGTTAGATTTGGTATTTCATGTTTTTCATTTACTACTGCATAAAATTCACTAATCCCATCAAATATATATAAATTTTCATCAAATATAGATCCAATACTATAACAATTTCCAGCGCTAATAAATGAAAATGGTATCTTATCTTCTATTAAATTAATAAACTCTTGGAATATCTTATGCTGTATTCTTACGTCTCTATTAAGAAAAATAAGATACGAAATCATTTCATTAGGGTATTTATCGATAGTGTTTTTAATCGAATCACACATACATAACTTATTTATTAATGCCAATCCGTTGCTTTTGGATTGAGTAATATTAATTTCATTTTCAATACATTCATTAATTATTTTTAAATAGGAATTAATATCATCCTTAACCATTACCTCAGTATCTGTTGCTTTATCACTAACCGGATTAACCATTGTTTGTATTTCCATATTAACTTTAATGGTTGGATGCTTCATTAATTTAAGCGTATTAGTTTCGCCGGTAAAAGAACAATTTATATATGGGCAGGATATTTGTTTATCTTTTGTGTCTGGGATAAAGTTATTACAATCAGGACATCTAAATCCTTTTATGCTGTGTTCGGCAAACGTTCTATAGAAATTTTCTTCCAATTTATCTTTGGTATAACTTATTGCATCCTTACACGAATAACATATTAATTTATCAATCGATATATCAATAATTTCTGATTTTGATTTGAATTTACATCCCGGACATATATAAACTTTTCCCCTGGTTTCTGTATTTATATTTTTAGTAATGTTATTAATGCAGGAAAATATGTATTGTTCTATGTCTAATATATTTCGTTTAGACTTTACTATTGATTGTAAAATTTTCTTTATTTCTTGATATATTGTTTCTTCAGTTGCTAACTTTGATAAATGGGAGTTGTTATTATAAAATCTATTACACATTTTATTAATAGCATACTTATTTTTTTCAATAAATGATTTTGAGAATTCTTTAATAGATAAATCAGATATGTTATTAGTATCGAAATATAATTTATTATTTTGCATGTAAACAAACTTCTTCTGGTGTGGTAAATGCAATTTGAAATCTTTGATAATTATTATTGTAATTCTTTATTATCGCATCCCCATATCCTGCAAGTAATTCCGCTCCACACGCATCTAATATCACTTTTGAGTCGACGCCCGAAGCTACCTGACACGATATTCTTGCTGGAAAATTTGCCTTTATTGAGCCACGAATAATATCAGCAGACGGTCTTTGAGTTGCTAAAATACAATAAATACCAGCAGCTCGTGATTTTTGAGTAAGCCTGCATAAGAGATTGAAAAATATCTTGCTATCATCTTGCATAATTAAATCTGCAAATTCATCTATAATAAACAATATATTAGGAAATATTTGTCCATCTTTATTATTTAGAGAGCGATATCTAATATCCATCTCCTCTATAAGAAAATATAACATTTCAATAGCGGATATATAATCTGTAGCAACATTAATTCCAGTTATCTTATTATAGTCCTTGAATTCAACATTTTTAGAATCGACAATACAAATCTGCATATTTGATAATTTGATTGCATTTGCCATTATTACCTGCAATAGTGTGCTTTTCCCCGATCCTGTGCACCCGGCAATTAATAAATGCGGGTTTTTTGCCATATCAACCCAAATATCCTTACCATTTACCGACGGACCAAGATACATAGGGATTTCGCCATGTAGATGAGTAGATTTTACAACTTCACTAAAAAACGAGATCTTATGTGGAGTTTCGTCAACAATCTCAAGTCTAACGATACCAAGTTCCGGCATTACTTTTATGAGAGGTCGGGCCTTTGATTTCATGGCGAGCGAAATCTCATCCGAAAATTTCTGCAATTCCCTAACTCTTGTGCCAGGACCTAAACACAAATCATATAGCGATACGTTCCTAATCTTTGAGTAATTAACGCAATCAGCTTTAACCTTAAAAGATTTCAATATATTATTTAATATTTCTACATTATCCATACAATCACACAATATAATAATCTAAAATAATAAACACAATACTAAATAATTAAAATTGAAAACCATTAGAGAGCGCAAATATCTTCATTTTAGAATCGTCACAGCATTCTAAACTAATATCGTCCCCAACACTAACATTAAATGCATTACAGGTCCCAGCCGGAAGCTCAACAACAAGATCAGAGAATTTATTATCTCCTATTAACTTGGTAGAATATGGCTCACCAGAATAAATTGATACTATTTTATTCTTATTACAAAAAACAATATCTAACGCTGCTACAACATTCTTCATCCAAAATTTATTTATCCTCGGAGTAGCATAAATAAAAGACATAACTGGTATAGGAAATTTTTGATACATTAGCCCAATTTCCTGCTCTTCTCGGCTTATTGCAAGGAGCGTTGGTATTTTCTTATCAGATATTATAACGAAATCCATTTTATAAGATATCCTCTGACAACTGCCTTTTTAACTTTCGTTTCAAGACATAATCCATTAGCTCTTCATCCCCGGTCATTTCAGGTTTAACTTCACCTTTTTGCTGTTTCTTTTCCTTTTTCATAAAAAATTCTTTCATGTAGAACACATTTAATACATGGAGGGGTCGTTTTAGTCTATCTTTTACTTCTTCTAATTGTTCCATAAATTTACGAAGATCTTCTAATGATAAACCTTTTTCAAGATTATCCATTATATTTTTAACTGTTTGCTTCATCTCGTCTAATGCTTCAACTATTTCCAATCTAACCGGTGCTGTTCTGTTGCTTGGGACGGATTTAACTAACTTTCTTTTTAGATATCTGGAAAATGCATTATGCGAGGTTTTAATTGTTTCATCATCGTCTGGCATTCGTATTAGTTTTCTATCTTTCATGAGTAATTCGAGTATTTCCTGCACACTTTTTGGATTTACCTGCCCGTATCTCTTTTGCACTTCACTAAGGAGACGCTTTACTATTTCTCTGTAATTTTCTTTTATTCTGTCAGCCATTAATGATTTTATATGCGGATCAGTCTCGTTCTTATATTCTCTAAACATTGTATGCATTTTAATAACTGGCTGTTTTTCTAACCCGGAATTAGCGATTAAATGTATGTCATATCTTATTTTTAATAGTTCTGGCGGGATCCCTGGTAATGAAAAACCTTCTTGGCTTGCAGATTGCTCGGTTTCAAATTCTTTTTCTGGCTTGGGCTGTGGCGCTGGCTCTTGTTGTTCTATTGCTGGTCCTTCCTTTGGTGCCACAACTCCTTGTTTTTCTGCGTCTCTTTCAATTAACGATTCAACACCTCTAAACGTTCCAATAAAAGAATCGAAATTATACTTAAATTTTCTATACTTTGCTATTGTGTTTGGAACGCTGTTAATATTTAATGATAGAGCGTCATTTTCTAAATCTAATATGCTATAGTATAAATCTGATGCTTGGCTCAGTAGACCAACCCGTTGTTTGTTATATTTTTTGCTAGAGAAAATAGCAGTAAGGTATTGCCAAAATCTTGATAATTTATTTGATGCTTCTTTTTCAAGATCATATTCTGGTGAGCCAAGACGAGATAGGGTTTCGACAACGTTTCCTGCTTCCGGAGCCTCTGTTGGCATCTGTTGTATTGCAGGTTGTTTTGGTTGTTTTTTCTTTCTATTTTGAGAATACCTTGCTTGCTCAGCGATTATTTTTTCCGCGGCCCCGACAAATGCATTAAAATCTGATGTTAATTGATTTAAAATACCGCTAACCTCATTCGGTAGAGGATCTCTTATATTAGACGGAGGAATGCCTACTTTTGCATTTCCACGACCATTTATACCATCTTTAAATGCTTTCAATTTTTGGCTGAACATCTTGTAGCCATTATTGAATTTTTGTTTTTGATCCCTTAGCTTTTGCTGTTGTGGATCTTTTGATTTTATTTTTGGAGCAGGCATATTAAGATAATACTTAAAAAATCATAGTATATTAACGCACGGCTCTTTTACTAATCTTTTCTAAATGTTCTGCACAATCTACGCAGGTTTTAAATATGGGATTAAATAACAGCCTCTTTTCCGGTATTGCTTCGGTACACTCCTCACAGTAGCCAAAAGTTCCATCAGCTATCTTTTTTAGTGCGGTATCAATTTTAGATAGTTTATCTTTGTCTCTTGCCGCAAGCTGGGCATTTGCGTGGGCTATTATTTTTGCTTGTATAACATCTACCTCATCAGACCCAATATCTATACTGGTATCACTGTAAGCTAATTTATTGATAATATCCGATTTTTTGTCGGTTAATATTTTCTTAATCTCATCTAAAAATTTCTTTTTTGTAATCTTTTTTACCATAACTTTTCCTAATACTCCTTTATTTATTATTTATTTTTCTTAAATTATCTAAATGTTCTTTTATATCACTCTTTATTTTAGCAATTTCTTCTTGGGAGCGATTATTTTTTTCTTCTATATTCTTTTTAGCGTTATATGGCCGTAGATTTTCTAATTCCCAGCAAATCTTAAAGTTATATTCTTCCATGTTTGTATACGGTAGATATGTTTGTGGTATTATATGATCTAAATGCCAAACCCAAGTAGATTGATCATTGTTATCCCAAAGTTCAGGATCGTAAGTTGTCCAATTTCTCCAATCCATCCAAGGTTCAAAAAGTGATTCGAGATAGTTTTTAAGTTCTTCTATCGTATAAGATAAATATTTGAGAATTGATAAACCATTTTTGGAAGAGCCGTTACTACGTAAAGCCATATAAATAGAACTACTTACATTATTTCGTAATTTGAATACAGGGTCGGTCCCCATTCTATTTTTTTGGTATTGCTTTCTATATTCATTTATATATTCTTTGTTTTCAACATTATACTGTTTACTATATTCTTTTATTTCTTCTTTATGTTCGGTACGATATTGCTTTTCATATTCTTTTCTTTCTTCTTTATTTTCAATATAGTATTCTTTTTTATGTGCTTTTATATCTTCTTTATTTTCAATACAATATTGTTTTATATATTCTTTTATACATTCTTTGCACTTAGGAGATTTTATTTTCAGTTGGGACGGTGTAAAATTAGTTTCCAATTTTAAATTATTACAATATTTACATAGAATATTCATGATCTGCCTAACAAGTGCTTTGATAACTTCTTAGATAATTTTAGTCTTAATGCCTTTGTTTTTTCCACAAATTTTATCTGCTTTGTTTTAATATTTCTTACTTTTTTTGGCTTTAACTCTCTTAATTCAAATGTTCCAAAATTACCTATATTAATCTTATTTCCTAATTTAAGCTCTTTTATTAATTCTTCCACTAATATACTAACAACCGACATCACATGCAATCTGTGAATTTTATGATTAATCTGTTTCGATACAAGCTTCCATAATGTTGTTTTATTTTGCTTCATTCTTACTCAAGAGAATTCAAAAACCCAATTAAACTTTTATACATATCAGAATAATCATCAAGTTTGGTCCATTGTAAATATATTTCTGTTAGACTTTCAAACCCCGACAATATTTTGCCCTGTAGATTTGTTGTCGCCTCAATCCACCTATTATCTTTTACATTTACGTGCATAGAGCCAAAATCATTAGCTTCTTCTGACAATTTTATAGCACAAGGCAGAAAGTTATCCATTCGAACTATTAACGCAAACTCCGAGATGCCCTCTGTAATATCCGCTATAATAATTTTAATTTCTGAATTTTCTACCTTTGCTGTTGCTGCCCAAATATCGTTCTCTTTTGTTTTTTCGTCAGCCATCTCAAACGCTATTTTTTTTGTTAGCAAGAATTTTCCGTCAATAAGTCGATCCATCATGCTAACATTCATAATTCCAGGGTCAGTTAAAATACCAACCGTCTTAAAAATATGTGCTATTATTTCTTTTTTTAATGTATTGTTCATAAAATTTTCGGTATCTTATTAATTATTTTCGCTACATCTAAATCAAATTTCGGAAGGTTTACAATAGTATCATCAATATATTTTTCATATTCAAAATTATCACCAGCAATCCTACGTTTGGCAAGTTCTTTCATACATGCAACTGCCTCATCTCTCATAATTCCTAAATATCTGTTTGCAACTATTATTTCACATAGTTTAGTATTTGAATATTTTAATATGTTGTCATAAATATTTTCTTCTAATTCAACCATAACTATTCTTTCATTTTTGGAGACGTTCTTAATTTAACTTGAACTATTCTTGTGAGTTTATTCTTTACGTTTTTATTGTAATAGTATAAATGCATTTTGGAAAACATGTTAGCAATGGCAATCGAGTCGAAATTAACCAACCTAAAACGTAAGACATCAAAAAATGCTTTAATAATAATTGTAGTTTCAGATTTACTAATAAGAGGATAACGCTCGTGAACTCTATCTATAATATGCTGAATTTTAGTTAGGGAGACATTTTTATTCAGTGGGTCATAATGCATTTAGTCTATATATCAACTATTAATTTCTTTGCTAATCTTTTCGGGGCATTCCAAATTCTCACATGTTGTCTAATATCTTTTCTTTCAATACCTATTTTTTTTGCTATCTGAGTAGAATTAAGACCGTCATCGTGGAGCTTCTTGGCCCTATCTAATAAACTTGCAGCTAATTTTCTTCTTTTGTTAGAATTAATTTGGGACTGATGGATAACTAATTTATTTCCGGCACATTCTTTGGAAAAATTTAACACATCACCAATTTGTTCTACATTTCGACATAAACAAATAGGAACTTTAAATGTTTCATACTTTTCTAATTGAGCTATTTCATTAAATTCATTTACTACTTCAATTATTCCAATAAGTTTATTTTCCTTATTTAATAATGCAATATCAAATTTATTCCAAGAAGTTCCAAATTGATCATAATATTCTTGAGTAAATGAAATATTTTCCTTTCGTAGATTAAAACATATTTCAAATTTAATATCAGTTAATATTGTTGTAGTGTTCATTAATCAAATTTCCTCTTAAGTTCTCTAATAGATTTGAAATTAGAATACTATTACATCGCTGTCTTTAGCTGTAAAGGAAGATAATCCCTCATCCCTTCTGATCCCTTCTCCCTTGGCCTTTGTCGACTTTTATATATTAAATACATTTTAATTTTAGTGATTATATGAAAATACTTTTATGCACATACCGGATAATATAAAATAATTAGAGAGAATTGCAATTAAAATATTTAATGGTTAGATTTAGTTCATCGATAAGGAAAATTATCCGTTATATAGGTAGTGTAATGAATATTTTATGTAAATATTGCAATAATTTTAAGTTGGAAACTGATTTTACGCCGACGCAACTAAAAAGAAAATCTCCTAAGTGCAAAGAATGTATAAAGGAATATAATAAACAATATAATGCTGAGCATAAAGAAGAAATAAAACAACATTATATTGAAAATAAAGATGAAATAAAACAATATTATATTGAAAATAAAGAAAAAATAAAAGAAAAAAATAAACAATATAATATTGAAAATAAAGAAGAAAAAAAAGAATATAATAAACAATATGCTATCAATAATAAGGAAGAATTAAAAAAATATAAAAAACAATTTTATACTGAAAATAAAGATAAAATAAAAGAAAATAGAAAACAATACTACACTGAAAATAAAGAAGAAATTAAAGAATATAGCAAACAATACCAAAAAAATAGAAGTAAAACTGACCCAGTATTTAAATTGCGAAATAATGTAAGCGTATCTATTCGTATGGCTTTACGTAGAAATAGCTCATCCAAAAATGATCAATCAATTCTTAACTATTTAACATACACTATAGAAGAGCTTAAAAACTATCTTGAATCACTTTTCGAATCGTGGATGAACTGGGAAAATCACGGTCAATATAATGCTAAAACCTGGGACGAGAATGATCAATCTACTTGGGTTTGGAATTTAGATCACATTACACCACAGACACATCTACCGTATACGAGTATGGAGGACGATAATTTTAAGATATGTTGGGCGTTAGATAATTTAAGACCATATAATGCTAAAAAAAATATGTTAGAAAAAAACAATCGCTCGCAAGAAGAAATCGCTAAAATAAAAAGTGATATAAAAGAATATTTAGAAAAATTAAGCTCTATAAGATATTAGGGTATGTCAATAATTTGTTATGAATTATGGTGGTTATTATGAATAGAATTGAAGAAATTGCCTGCTATTACATATCATTAATCAGATCAGTTGCTTTAGTGCATCAGACAAACCACTGGCTATGTAATGGTGATAATTTTTATGGCAACCACCTTATGTTTGACAGAATATATAAATCAGCCGCCGAAGACTCCGATCTGGCGGCCGAGAAATTGATCGGAGTGTTGGGTCCGGAAGTTTTAGATCTCGATATGCAGGCTACCGTCATTGGTCGAATGTTAAAACAATTTTCATCTGGCGAACCTACGGAAGCCTCACTTGACATCGAAAAAGAGTTTTTAAATTGCTCCAAGAAGTTTTATAATGCGTTAGAGGAAGAGGGACTAATGACATTAGGCGTTGCGGATACCATTTCAGAGATTGCAAGCCATCGCGAAGAGGCAGTTTACCTTCTAAAACAAACCCAAGGCCAAAATACAAAAAGATCTAACAAAAGAATTGCAAAAAGAACGGAAATATTTAAAAATCTCCAAACAAACCGAATGAAAGAATAGTTCAGGGAGCGAAAGTTAATGGCCAATGATCATTTAGTCTCGTTTGAATTCATTTCTTGTTTTAATGCGGCATAAACATTAATATCATCTCTCAACGAAATAGCTGTAAGTAAAAATACAACTTCTCCCATATATCTATTTTTTAGGGAATTTTTAACTTCATCCGTAATTGTAGATAAATTAATATCTTTGTAATCAGCTAAAAGATTTGTTATTAGTTTGATTAGATCTTCGGTTGTTGTATTTTTATGTATATTGGATGAGATTTGTTCGGATTTTTCATACAATTCCTCAAAATGAATGATCCTACTTTCGGTCATTTTCCCTGTCTTTTTTGTAGCTATTATTGGTCATCGCACAAATCTGTAATTCTTCTTGATCCGATAAGGCTGTAAATACAAGAAAACATATTCCATCCCTTGCATCTATTTGCACGGGAGCTTTTAATTTCCCAATATAGTATACATTATTGTTGTCATCTAGTCTCTTTTCTAGAATGATACTTAATTTACCATCAGTTGCCATAATTATCCTTATTTAATATATTGATCCGAATGTAGAGAATGAATACCACAAGATTAAATCTATTAATCCTAACGGCAAATCATTAGTTTTTTGTATTTCTTTACACATCTTTAGCGGAGTAGCGAATCCCCACATTTCAGCAGCACGTTCCAAATGCACATCAGGCTTAACCGCTTCTGGCTCAATGGCACAATTTCTGGCAAGGTGGAATTTCGTTATGTCGCCGATAAATGGAAATACTTTTAATCCATCAACCGAATTTAATTTCGTATTCCTATATATCTCCCAGCCAAACTTTTCTATTCCGGCATGCAAAATAAACGCACTATCAATAAATGCTTTTACTTTTCGTTTGTTATTAAATATTTTTATAACATTCATCATAATATCAATAGAGTTTATATTGTTTATTTTGCCATTAATCATATCAAATAGTGGCCGTAATGCTTTTAATAACTGTGGGAAAAATTTAGAAACAACCTTTGCATTAAACCCGCTCGTACATATGACCCAACATATCTCACGAAACATAAATTCTGGTGTAATATCATTAAATTTAGTAGCTGCAATTCTATTATAATCATTTTTATAATTCTCTAATACAAACTCTCTTGCTTTTGAGAAATATATTAAATAGTTGTCATTAAGTGAAATGTTATATTTATTCTTATCAATTATTAATTCTTTATGTAATTCCATTATTTTATGCTTTATTATCTAATTATTTAATACTTTATGATTTTAATTTTTCTAAATGTTCTTTTATATCGTTTTTTATCTTGGAAATTTCTTCTTGGGAGCGGTTATTTTTTTCTTCTATATTCTTTTTAGCGTTATATGGCCGCAAATTTTCTAATTCCCAACATTTCTTAAAATTGTTGTCTTCCATGCTTGTATACGGTAAATGTGCCTGAGGAGTTATATGTTCTATATTCCAGACCCAGGTTGATTGATCATCCTCATCCCAGGTTTTAGCGTTATATTTACCGTGATTTCCCCAGCTCATCCAAGATTCGAAAAGTAATTCTAAATACTGCTTAAGTTCTTCTATCGTGTATGGTAAGTGTTTGAGAATTGATTTACCGTTTTTGGATGATCCATTGCTACGTAGAGCCTTGTTAACAGATATACTTACATTATTTCTTAATTTGAATGCTGGATCAGTTTTCTTTCTATTTTTTTGATATTCATTTTTATTTTCATTTATGTGTTCTTTATTTTCAGCGCGGTATTGTTTTATTCCTTCTTTATTTTCAGCGTAATATTGTTTTTTATTTTCTAATATTTCTTCTTTATTTTCAATATAGTATTGTTTTATTTTTTCTTTGTTTTCGATATAAGATTGTTTTTTATATTCACTTATTTCTTCTTTATTTTCGATATAGTATTGTTTTTTCTGTTCTTTTATTTCTTCTTTGTGCTCGGCCCGGTATTGTTTATTATTTTTTCTTCTTTCTTCTTTATTTTCAGTATAATATTGTTTATCATATTCTCTTCTTTCTTCTTTATGTTCAATACGATATTGTTTATTATATTCTTTTATACATTTTTTGCATTTACTTCTACTATTATAAAAACAATCTTCGTCCTTCTCAATTTTACATTCTGTGCAAGTTTTCATATCTACTTTAGTAATATTAGTTTATTTATTTCATCCCTATCAAATGATTTCTCATCAATTGTTAGCCCCTCTTTTGTAATTCGATCTACTAAATGTAACTTAATGCGCTTTATAAATGAATTTCTCTTCGGGCACTCAGCTGGTATTAGCTTCTTATAGTCGAATATAAGTATATCTTTTTTTCTAATAGCATTTTGCCCGTAATTATATCGGATCTCTGCAACTATATTTTCATAAGGAGTCGCGCATACCTTAAACCCATCAATAGTAGCCCTCTTACCGAGCATAAATCTCGTTACAACTTTTGATGTAGAATAGTAGCGCCTCTTTGTATCTATGCGCATACATGTAATCTTATCCCAGATATTATCTAGACAAATTGCACCATTTTCGTAATCGGCATTGGGAAATTGATCTTTTATCCTTTGAAATCGTATTTTCCTCTCGTTCAGCTTGCCGATTTCTCGCTGTTGGAAGGAAATGATCTTGTCGATATCCAGGATGATGTCATTAATTTTCATACCTATTCTATATCAACGACTGAAAAGTTTGTTGCAATAATCAGACATTTAATTGTGCGGAGTGTAGGACAACCGCGTCAACTTCCTCGTTAGTTATTGTAAGCGAAGATATCATCCTTTTTTGCGGTTTCTTGATGATTGAGCAACACCTATTTTGGTCAGTAGCTACGAGGTTACCGCACTATTATTCGTTAGAAATTTTTGCTAAAATATCTCCATGGCAGGGTTCATCTCCCTTAAATTTGCACCAGCAGCCCAAAATTTTTCCTTTTAATTCCTTCCTTGCTGCTTCTATGAGTTCTGGTTGAGTTAATAGCCATTCCTCATATTTTTGAACGGATTCCTCAGCAGTTGCAACTTTATATTTTGCTAATGTTCCGTTTTTATATGAGAACGGATTGCCAAAACGCGAAGGCCTCCCGACATAAACATCAAATTTTTCAAGCTTACAATGAACAACCTTACACATTAAATATTAAACTCCTTTCTTACCTGTTCCAATAATTTTTTAACTCGAATACTATCCTGCTTTAATGATTTTCTATTCGGATATTTCCCGTGCGTCATCAAACTAAAAGTCGACTCATTAAACCCTTTTTCTTTAGCGGCATCTAAAAGTTCAAGCAGCAGTTTTAATTTGTCTTGCTTATTCATTTCCTGTTCTACCTGTTGCTTTCTTTTTAGAAGAAATCCATTCACAAAATTAGCTATCTTTTCAAATTTATCCCAAAAATGCATGATGAATAAAAATATAATTCCAAGCTTGTGCCAATTTTCAGCTATCCAAGACATCAATCACCCCATTATAAAAGTATCGAAATTAAATTCCATTGATAACATAATCGGGGACCATACCATCAGCAATTAGCTTCATTTTCTGCCCCGCCGGAATTGTTGAAAACCCCGAAATAATTTTTCTACAATAAAATCGATGACAATCACATTTCATCGACCAAGTATCCAGCGTCTCGGTACTGGTTAATGAGTAGTCGAATGTTAACTCATCCCCGCTCTTTATTTGCCGAGTTGATAAAAGAAATGCCATATTAACCGAGATTTTAATCATACAATTAGGTGAACATAAATGATTAATAAATACGCTATAATGAGTTCCCAAATCTAAATATAGCTGTGACCCAATTTGTAAAAGTCTATCGTTATTCGGTAGTTTAAATGCACTTTCTGCGGATATCTTTTCACCATCAAATTTAAATAGGATCTCGTTAATGCCAAAATCCTTCGTTGAAAAGAGCCCCTTGCCTTTTCCTTGACTTTCTTTAATAATAAAATCACTCATATAATTATTGAATTGTTTTTAATTTAGTATTTAGTTCAATTAGCTTATTAATGTAGAATACCGGTGCAATATACCCTTCCCTTGCTACCTGTATTGCTGGGTCATATCCAATCCCGGCGTTACTCTGTGAGGTATAAAATTGAGCGCTATTTAATAATTCAGTTATTCCGTTATAAGCCCCACCAGCAGAAGCTTTATTTAGATAGCTTGATAATTGATTTAATATTTGCTTTAATGCCAGTAACCCGTGTGAACGCTGGTATTCTGGGTATACGAGCAATCTATTAACCGTTGTGGCACCATTATTTGCCAAGACACGCATTTTTTCAAGAATAGATGTTATTTCCGTATTCTGTTGGGCAAAAACATTAAAATAAAACTTGTTGGCTAAATCTGTTATATTCTTAATCATAATTTAATAGTTGTTTATGCCGAGAAAACTATTATCCTTGTGCTAATGATAATTCACATATTCATAGTAAAATTGTCAATCTATCAAAATCTTCCTGCGACAAAAACTCTATTTGATTGGGGTAATATTCATCGCTATATTTTGAGTTCGCATCGGAATATTCCATTAAGTCTTCTAATTTACCTATACGAAATTCATCTATAACGTCGCTTCCCTGCCCCAACTTAATTTCACGGTCGAGCATAAAAATACAATATTGCCTATTTAGCTCATCATAGAAAATTTCTGACTCCCCAACTATAAATTTCTCACCTGTTGGAATAAATACGATACGATCATTTAATGTTGGCCTTATATAAGCTAAACGTAAATGACTACCCAACATTTTCGTATCATCAACTTTTCTCCAGGGACCAAAATATATCTTATCCATTTTCATATCCTTATTATGTCTCTTCCCTGCCTAAAAATCGATTCCAAAAACTCACGGTCCTTCGAGAATAATGGCAGCTTAAGATCTACTATAAGTTTGTTTTTTATTTTTTCATCGCCACCAATATTAATTACTTTTGCCGCACGATAGCAAGCCACCCCGCGAATAAATGTAAGTGGGAGCATATTAAAATCTATTCCGCACTCACTAAATAATAATTCGATTTTTTCTTGAGGAGATCTATTTGCTATTGTTTGCTGCACCGTCTCGATATCATATTTCTTAAGCAGCTCATAAAAACATGTCAACCCAAGAGCAGACCCATAACAAGACTGCTGAAATGCCATTAGAGTATTTAATGCTTCTGTAATATTAGGCACAACAAACGTTCTTGCAATAAATATAGGATCTCCAAATAGCTGGATATTATTTGTCTTTGCTAATCTATTGAATTCTAATGTTGCAATAGCTGCCGACGCCGATACAATCTTTTGCACACGATTATCAAACCAAGCATCTGTATTATAATTTTGATCGTTCCTTGCTATAATAACTATACTATCATTATACGTGTAAGAAAATATTGTCCCATCAATCTCTTGGGAAAGTTTAATCATAGTTCCACACATCAACTCCATAAATTCTGGAGCAAATGGTTTTTGTAGTAGGGATGTAATTTTCTTGAACGATCTGCCATTTAATATGATGACAACCGGAACTCTGCGCAACAATTTAATATCCGTGAGTTCATCGTAGCTCTCTATACGCTCCCGTAATGTATTTATGACTGACATTCTGAATTATTTATATAACAACAATTAACCAAGTCTCGCTAACAATCTTTGGCCGGCAGATATAAGATCGTTTTGTGCTGTTGATGCGTTTGGCTCCGGAAAAGAATATGATTTCACGGTATCTATCAGCCCCGTCGCGATCATTTTTAACCCGTCTAATGAATAAGCTGCTGCACGACTTCTAACAACATTATAGATCCATTTAGCGAGATTTACGAGGTTTTTGGTACTATTGCTGTACTCTGCTCCTGACAACGATGGGTTCTTCCAAACTAAATTAAAATCGACCTTTCCTCCGGTCAAATTAATTAAATACTTGTTGATAATATTGACAATGCCATTTATATCAACTATAATTTCTGGTCTGGCAGCGAAAAGATTTGAGTTAAAGTTGGGAAGTGCGCGGAGGTTGATTGTTGTGTCTGCTGGTGGTGACGGTACTGTAGGTGTTACTGCTGTAGGTGCCGTTGCTGCTTGTGCTTGCTTAAGTATTTGTAATCGTTGTATTCTATTCATTTTACTGTATACTTAAAATATATAATTGCCTGGTGAGTGTCTTCTTGAGAACATACAGAAATATTAGCATTTATTTTGATGCAGTAATTATCTGAATTATAAATGATTGAATTAGATTTTATAATATCTAATTTGAAATTTTGTGAACTTGATGCACACCCTGAAGTCACAAATAACAAAAATAAAATAGTCAATCGCATTAAAACATATGATTTAATGCGCCAATGTTGATTTATGATCTTATACCAAGAAACTCCGATGAACCTGTTATTAATACTGTTTTTTATTTGTGATCTATTAATAGTTTTTCTTTTTTGGCTTTTTCTATATCTGATGCTACCATTTCGTCAATAAGTTGCTCAAAGTTATATTTTGGCTTCCATCCTAATTTATTACGCAATTTAGTCGAATCGCCGCATAAAAAATCTACCTCGGAGGCTCTAAAATACCGAGGATCAATTTCAATATATTTTTTATAATCAAGTCCCAATTTATTAAATACTATTTTCAAAAATTCTTCTACCGAATGCATCTCACCACTGGCAATTACAAAATCATCTGGTTTGGGTGCTGTTACTATTTTAAATATGCCATCAATTGTATCCAGGGCGTGCGACCAGTCCCTTCCGGCTATCAGGTTTCCGAGGTAAAGCTTATCTTGTAGCCCTAATTTTATACGGGCAGCTCCTAATGTTATTTTTCTAGTAACAAACGTTTCTCCTCTACGTGGGCTTTCGGTATTAAAACAAATAGCATTAGAGCAGTGGAGATTATATGCTTCTCGATAATTAATAACCGCATAATATCCTGCTAATTTGGCCACAGCATAAATTGACCTTGGATGAAAAATCGTAGTTTCGCTTTGTGGAGGAGGTGTTGAGCCGAACATCTCCGAACTGGAAAGCGTAATAAATCTGGTTGTAGGGCTGTGTGTTTTAATTGCTTCTAAACAATTTATTACACTTGTCCCTGTCGCATCAAATGTTTCCAGAGGAATATCAAAGGAAACACGGACGTGAGATTGAGCTGCACAGTTCACAAAAATATCGGGTTTAACTTGTGATGTTATATTTGAAATAGACGAATAATCTGTCACATCACCATATTCTAATTTCAAATTTGAATTATTAAATATATGATTTAGGCGCTCTGTGTTTAGAGATGAGCTTCTGCGTTTTATTCCACAAACCTTATAGTCTTTTGATAATAAATATTCACAAATATACGATCCAATCTGCCCAGTGCATCCGGTTACTATTGCTGTCTTCATTATTTATCTTTAAATTTTAATTATATCTATTATCTTACCAAATTTGCAGTAAAAATACTACCAGCATTTGGAAATGTTGCAATATGGCCATTCGCCGTTGTATCATATATCACAACTTGTAGATAATAACCATTGAACTTACTGCTGTTCCTTGAATTGCAACCACTGTGCTTTGACTAATACTTAGATCTGATGACATCTATTCTCCTATAGATATGTAAAAATATTATATTGTAGGCGCCCAAGTAAGTTAGTAATATTCATTTTGTATTGTTATTTAGGAAAGATTAATAATAGTTTTATTATTGTTTTATTATCTTAATTTCCCATAGTAAGAATTATTTAAACTAATTACTGGTATAGTTGGATTTATGTTTATTGCTGATGAACTTAAATTAGAATCAGTTTTAATTAATATATTTGTTTTTGATAATAAATAACAATCAATAACTGCCTCCTCTCCTAATCTATACATATTTTCTTTTAGGGGCGTTATTGGTTCATTAACTTTATGATGAATTGGATCTCCATTTGTCGATCTAATCGAATTAGTATATATTACATTATCTCCAAATTGTGAAATCATATAATTTAAAAATTCCTGTTCATCTGTAGCAATAAATATTTTATAGCTATTTAAATCGCTTATATTTTTCTTTAATTCATCTCTAATCATGTCAAAAGAAACTCTTGGGGCCTCCATTATCTTGTCAGTTCCACGATAATGTACGCCAATAGTATAATTAGAAAAATTTAATTTATAGAACTCATCGATTTTATTCTTAATGTGCTGTTTAGGTTTTATATATTTATTTATAATTTCATATGCCCGCTCTTTAGTCATAGTCGAGATAGCCTCATATGCCCATTCTCTTTTAAATGATGTTTCAACATATTTTATAATAGTATCTTCTTTTATCTTGCCAAATTCTATTGGCTCAAAATAATATTCCCACCAATTTGGTCCGATGTCGGGATCGTAGTAAAACCCAGACTCGAATGAGACTTTAAACCCTAAGGGACATTCCGTCTCACAAAAATTTAAAAAACCTATCACAGATTGGAAATGAGAAAATAAACCAGGCACATAATCAGGGGAATCCATAACATAATAAATATTAGAAAACATTGATATCCATTGATAATATTTGTTGTGGATATTGATATGTTATTATATTATTAAATACTATAGATAACCACCTATAAGTTTTTTTCTTTCTTCGGTTAACGGCATTGCTGGTGGAGGTTCTCTTTTATAACCTTCATTTATAACTTCTTCACACCACTGTCTCACATCATTTGAAACCCCACCATGACTCCATAGCTGCTTAATTGGTATTTCTACTATATTATTATCTGGAGGTGTAGCGATACTGTATAGTTCAGGCATTCTCATAAGAGCAAACGAGCCAATAGTATTAAATTCGCAAAAACCACATGGATATGTAGGCTTCTGTTGTAATACATATTTAGAAAATGACATGTTATGAACTTGTTCAATATGATTACGAACTGCGGGATAAACATTTATATCATGAATAAGTGGCATTCTACGCATTGTTTCGTATGGTGTTTCGAAGCCTAGCGCCTTTTCTGCCGGCCCTTTCCAACAAATTGCGGGACCAACATCTTTATATAGCTGTCTAATAAGTATTGGTTTATCATTATGAAATAGCATGTCTGGCGTAAAATAGTTAGTAATAATACAATCAGAATCTATATGAACAACATGAGTTGCATCAGGACAATAGATATCAGCACTTGTTTTTGCTATATTATGTGATAAGTGCCCGAGTGGCGGGGGCGGCTCATCATATCCGATTGGGTTGGCATTATAATTGATACATATTGATCGCATAATGCTATCGTCACGATTTGGGAATACAACGTTTATCTTGGAAAATCCGCTTGCATATCTCTGTAGTGAGCGCAAGCAGTATGTTAACCATTCAGCATCAGGTGCAAAAGAAACTATAAGGATATCTATTTTTTTCATTGTATTATTTATATAGATTATTAGTATTTACGAGACCACCAAGAAGAACAATCAGTGGTATGAAATGAGATATTGTGTTCGCTCATCCAACGTTCTACTGCCGGCTTGACTTGACAAAAATGCGGATAATTCGTATCCTCATAAAAATCGTGTCCAGAAAAAACACCACTCGAACGGACCTTGGGATACCATGCGTCCATATCTTCAAGCACTGTATTATAGCTATGATTTGCATCGATGTAAACGAAATCCAAGCTATTGTCTGTTATATTGCTGGCTGCATTTATAGACATCGCCCGCACAAGCGATACACGAGGATCTCTATTAGCAAGAGCAAGGCATTGACGATAATCAGTTTCAAAATGATCTTGAGCACCTGGGTCGGTATTGTGTTTTTCTTTATATACATCGCTGGGCTGAACGTTCCACGGATCAACCATAAAAAGTTTCTTACCTTTCCATAGAGCGAGGAGTTTTTCAGCATAACCTCCCCATGCGCAACCAATTTCTGCACCAACATTTACTAAACTTAATGAATTTAATACGGCTCCAAACTCTTCTCTATGACTAATTTTTAACGGTTCGATTTCAATTTTATCCATTATTTTCTCCAAATTCTCGCTGTATCCAGTTTTTTACTTCAGTTGTTTCCCCGCCCCATGAGAAGTTTTGAACAACTATACTTTGATTTCCAAATGATCCAGCCCAAGTTGGCCCGCTCACATTAGCATCTCTCCAGTCAAATTCATCTATAAAATTCAGATTTGCAAATTGTCCAACAACATTAAACTCACTAAATGTCTTATTATTGGCAGCACACTCTTTATAACATTTGCCCCATATTTGTGTCTGTTCTCCCGATTTCAGAATCGTGCCAATAAGCGGAATTGGCATGCACCTCATCCACTCACGAGATACACTTATGTTCCCAAATAATCTTTCAATTAAATCTGCTCTTTGACGTAAAATATGATAAAATTTGTCACCACGCAATCTATCAAGATCGCTAAACCAATATATAGGAAGATTATTTTTTCCAAGAAAGTCGGCCTCTGTGAAATGCTTTTGGGCAAATACATCTGAATCCCAATTCCAAACAAGATCACTACCTATAATTCGGTGAGCCGTCATTTTGATCCATTGTTGAGCTAACCACTTATCTTTAATTGTAGCTTCCTCTGGCCAAGCATCTAACCCGTGAACAATAATCTTATGTGCGTACGATGAATTACTGCTCTTATCACATTCTTCTGCAATACGTTTAATCTCATCACATATATTATTTTCTGCTACTACATACCATACGATTGGCTCATCACAAAACTTATACACAGATCTGAATGCCCACTTCAACCAAATAAGATCTTGATGCCAGGTTTTAGTAAATAGTTTCATTAAATTCCTATTACCTGTCGATCTATGCTTCTTGTGTTTTTAACAATCTCATGCAGCATTTCTCCAGGTATTCTGTTCCAATTAAGGGCACGGAATGCTTCATTTCTACAAATCGCATATTCCACATTAGACCATCGTTGTGAGTGTACCATATGAAATAATATTGGAAATGATGGTGCAAAAATTTGTTTACCAGAAGCTAATATTGACATTGGAACAACATAATCCCACCAAGGTTTGCCCATACATAATATATCGGAATCGGGAATCAATTTTGTATATTTGTTCGGAAAAATAAACGCATCAAATCCACTAACAAATCTTATTTTTCTACCATCTGGATGTACGTCGTGTCTTGCAAAATAAACAAGCCCATCTCTTGCTGCCGTTGTAAAATTTTGTATGACTGCCGGTGACGCATCTAAATAACAATCAGAATTAATAAGCATCGAATAACCTTCTTTTGCTTCACACCATTTTGTCATACTTGAAATTGGGATGAACGGATTAAAACGTTTTGATGGCTCGGTTTCAACAAATTTAACACCATACCAATCATCCTTATTAAAAGACTTTATTTCGGCGGCGGATTGAAACGCTATAACCTCGCAGCCCGCCCTCATCCACGAAAGAACACTTTTTTTTTGAGCGCTAAACTGGTCTTGCCGTGGGGACATAGACGTTAACGCATACACCTGTGCGTGAGCTATATCTGCTGGCTCCACAAATAACGACGGTCCCTCAATCCTCTCATGACTGTTGTAATTACGCACCCCAGAATTATGAACATGGTAAGCTTTAATTGATTTGCTTGGGTTCATCACATTATATCCGGCTTTATTAAATTCATAAGCTATTCTATTATCACAAAATGGTTTTCCTAATTTAAAGTTTCCATCAACAACCGTAATTTTACCACGCACAATCCATGCATCTTGACTATTTTTAATTGCTCGATGCGTTATATTATTTTCATCTCGCCACTCCCAACGGCTTAACGCATACATATCTCTTACGTTCATATTCGCAGCTAACGCAATTGTATTATCGAAAAATATATCTGAATTACAAATTATATTAATATCGTTTGGTTCTGTTATTTGATTTATCTTATCAAAAAATAAATTATATGTTGGAATTGTATCCGTTTCTAGCACAATAACATCTAATAATGGGTTTTCTTTATTTTTATTAAGGCAAAAATCTATTTCTTTTTGTCTTTCGGGATTCTTGTCCTGGTAATAATTATAGAATAGCCTTATCTTTGGGCAGTCTGTTTGTATGGAAATTGGCTGAGTTATAGGGAGCGATGGCCGAGCTGCCTTTCTAACATGTTCTTTATATAAAATGCCAGTATTGGGGTTCCTAAATGTTGGTGCTGGTTTTGGCATTGGTGGCAGTTGTGTTGGCTTATTAGCTATTTCAGCTTCTGCCTTTAGCGTATGTTGTTGATTTGCGAGCATCTTAGCGTAGTGCTTGTCTATCCTCGCAAACCATAATCTTCTGTTGTTTTGATTTCTTACCGGGTTATCGTTATCTTCCTCTTTCCAATCATACCGGTACGGAGCAGAATTAAGTTTTGGATCGTCTATGCGTTTAAATGTTGCCCCAAGTTCCGATAGCATACCCTGAATCGCATTTGCACTGACTATAGATCCTTCACCATGATAGGACAAATCGTTAGCTGCCTTTTCCTCATGAACCGGCATTCTTATATTTGGGTCAAGAGAATTTAGCACTTCTGTCTCTATAATGATATCTTGTGCTACTCCGCAAATTTCTCGAATGTGTCGCTCGTAGTTCCTAAGGTGGCAGATCAATCCAAGACTAAAAACAATATCAAATACCTGACTGGAGTAAGGCCAAGCTGAATCAAGATCTATTTTTACCGTTTTGAGATATGGATGTTTTTTTCTAATAATCTCGAGGTTATCTTCTCGAGCGTCTATGCAAGTTACATCGGCCCCTAGTCTAACAAATGCAGCAGCGATATCACCATACCCGGCACCGAGATCGAGTATAGATTTTCCCTTAAAAAAAGAATAATTAAAATGACTGATGATGGCCTTAACTCTGGAGTGGTTCCAAGCGTCGTACTTAATGTCGAACATATTATTTATTATACTGAATAGTTAGTTGATATATGGCCATCTTTTTAATTCTTATTTAATTTTTGGTTTAAATTGTAATTCATTTATCATCCGTATTTCTTTTTTTATTTTAGTAATTTCTTCTTGAGAGCGATTGTTTCCTTCTTCTATATTCTTTTTAGCGCTGTATGGCCTTAGGTTCTCTAATGACCAACATATCTTAAAGTTACCTTCTTCCATGCTTGTATATGGTAGATGTATTTGTGGAGTGATGTGATCTAAATTCCAAACCCAGGTTGATTGATCGTTAATATCCCAGGTTTCAGAATAATAAATGCCCCAATTATTCCAATTCATCCACGGTTCAAAAAGAGATTCCAAATGTTGTTTAAGTTCTTCTATAGTGTATGGTAAGTGTTTGAGAATTGATTGACCATTTTTGGATGAACTATTTTTACGTAAAGCTATATTAATATAAATACTTACATTTTTCCTCAGTTTAAATGCTGGGTCAGTTTTCTTTCTATTTTTTTGATATTCATTTATTTTTTCCTTGTTTTCAGCGCGGTATTCTTTTATCTCTTCTTTATTATCGATAGCATATTGTTTATTATATAGTTTTTTATATTCTTTATGTTCAGAGTTAAATTGTTTTTGATATTCTTTTATGTGTTCTTTATTATCTATAGCATATTGTTTTTGATATTCTTTTAATTCTTCTTTATGTTCAGAATTATATTGTTTTATATATTCTTTTATTTCTTCTTTATTTTCAATACGATATTGTTTTTGATATTCTTTTATTTCTTCTTTATTTTCAATACGGTATTGTTTATTATTTTCTTTTATTTCTTCTTTATTGTCAATACGATACTGTTTATTATAACTTTTAACACATTCTTTGCACCATTGCTTATTTTTACTAAAACAATCTTCATCTTTTTCAATTTTACATTTTGTGCAAGTTTTCATGATCAACCAAATATATTATATCCATCGTTTTAATTCTTCTTTAACTTTCGTGGCAAACTTAAGGATATCAGTGTTCTCCTCTGTACAATCCTTATCGAAACGCCAGAAATCTTCCATAGTTTTCCCTTGTAATTCGCATTTATCAGCTCGTGGTTTTGCAATCTTCTCCTTAAAATTGTCTAATGATTTTAAGCAATAATGATGTAATGCAAGTTTATCCGATTTGTGATCTGCCCAAGCATTAATAACCGGCTTAAAATCTTCCGACACCGCAGTATAATTTGGTTTATATACGCAATAATGAGGGTTACTGCCGGCGTATAATGTTCGTTCTCCAGGTTTTATCAGTATTGCTTTTGTATGTTTATTCTCAATATGATCTTTTGGCATTGCTTTAGTATAACTCTCAATAACAAGTTTGTCTGGTGGTATTTTTTCTATTAATCCGCCACTACCAAACATTACCCACGAAACATTAAAACTACCAATATGACCTTTATCGTAATCTTCTAATATTTCTGGCACATTATTTCTTGTTTTGGGGACAAGAAATTCATCAGAATCAATTATTGCCGCGTATTTAGTAAGTTTTCCATAATCGTATATAAAATTAGTATATGCAGGCATTTGAGCACTACTACCCGGAAAATTAATTACTGTCACAAATCCAGCATCAATTTCTTTCTTTAATGTATCGACAATTTTTATTTTACTGCCATTATCGTAAATAAAAAAATGTTCCACGCAAACAAGTCTATGATAGTGGATCCATTCTCTGATATGTGATTCCGGCTCATCCCTCATAATTGCACAAATTGACAAATTATACATTACATTATTGCCAATAATTCGGGATGTTCGCCAATTCTTATAAAAGTATCCTCATCAAACAATTTACGATTTTTATCCCACAAAAACTTATATCTTCTTGTCTCACCATTTTCTATACAAAATAACCACTGTAAGCCAGATGGTTCATTCACATAATAATATTTTAGATTTGGACTATTTGACGAAGAAACAATGTAAATTTTCATAGCATTATTAACATCTTCTTTACTAAATTTAATACCGGGTTTCGTTAGCCATTCAGGAATTTCAGGCATTTTAATTTCTCAACAATGTAAATGTGTTTATTTTTGCTTCCAATTTCGTAGGGTCATTCATCCAGTCAGCATTCTTATCTTTAAATACGGAAGATAACGCATCAATAAATCCCCCATATTTATAGTCGCCAGTCCCCTTTAACATTTTTAACCAATTACAAAAAATATCAACATTATTAAAATGCATCATAACATTATTTTTAAATTCTTTTCTTACATCATCGGCTTTCATATTTTCGTAGACATCACACCCGGAACAACTACCGTACGACCAATCGAGATATCGCAATTGTCCATTCTTAAATGCCAATATTTGTGCGCCTCCTTGCCAACCAGCTTCAGAATTTTCCCATAATATATCCCAGTCATTGATTAACTCTTTTGCATACTCACTCCATCGGCACTGAGAAGCAACCGTCTCGTCCCAATTCACAACTCTAAATTCTTTTCTACTTGATCTCATATTACACCCTAACAAAAAATTAATAAATGCTCTTGTGTTTTTGTATTTATCTGCACACGCACACGCACGCTTCAATTTAAATCGCTTATCTTCTTTGATTTAGCTATATCTGGTAATTCAAGGTCCTCATCATTTGGTTCTGAAATATCATCAATAAATACAATTGATTCTTCTGACTCGTGGTAGTAAGCGCTTTTGGCAACATCTAATGCTATATCATAAATTGCTTTTGATATATCAGCATCATTTAATAAATAATTTGTCTTTTCATCAATCGAAGATAATTGTTTTATATAATCAACCGCATTCTCTAACTTTTCCTTCAATAGTCTTTCATCATCATTCATCGGGTCTAGCTTTACACCATCTTCAATTAGATCTGTAATTACCAGCCCCGAAAAATGATTTAATGCATTATTCTGCTCTAATTCGTTCAATTGATAAAAAAGTTTCATATAAGCTCCCTAACCATATACCAATTAAATTAGAACTCCCAAACTTTTTAATTCTGGATGCTGTAATATAAAACTTTTAATTATCTTATCATTTCTAAACGGCCTACACCCAAAAAGATATGTCAAAAATTTACGCTTATCAACCCCACTAACATTAATCGTAAAATCTATTAAATATCTATAGTTAATTGTATTTATGCGAGAAATAGCTAAATATCTCTCAATAAAAAAGTCTTCTATGTTCTCAATATTATCAAACATACGCTTACATGTCTGTGCGAGTGTGATTATATGATATAGATATTTTTCTTTGTTTACTTTTGCAAGCTTTATTATTTCTTTTTCGTATGAGCTGTAAATATCTATATCGTTGAAACAAGAATATTCAATTATTTCAGACAATAAACTGTATGGTATTTTCCTTGAGTTTCTATCGTTTATTAATGCTGGAATGTTTTGGATTATATGTTGCTTTATTAAATTATATTCTTGTTTTGATAGACTAAATATTATTGATTTGTAATTACCTATTAATGCTTTTCTTGTTTTTGATGAATAGTAATACAACCCTGTTCTCATCTCATTTAATAGAGCCAAGACTTTTTCTGATTTTGTTTTGGTTAGAAAGTTTGGGATGATTTTTGATATGTCTACGGTGCTCACAAATTAATATATATCATCACATGTAACACTTAATATCGGAATTCATCTCGTCAAACCAAATTTCCTTAAGATCAGCAATCGAATATAACTCAACTATTATTTGGAATGGGCATTTTTCACAACTTGATATAAACGACGACATACCAATCAGAGAATTATAGTCGTCAATATATTTAGACATAATATGATTGTTTTTGACTGCACTATCTCTTAATTTTATTGTAAGAGCTTTAAGATACTCCTCACTATTATTGGCAAGGATTTTTAATTTATCTATATCTATTTTATTCATTTTAGGCACAAATTAAAAAAGTCGACCCCAGCAGCTTAATCGCGCCAAGATCGACTTTAAATTGATTACTTATATATTATTTCGGGTGTTTTGATTTTAATATTTTTAGGCACATTATTTGTAGACATTAATACACAATTAATGCATTTGGTTTTAGTATTACCATTGGAGGAAATTGTGAAAATCTTTACTAGCCCATAATTACAGCACACACATTTAATAAAATTCAATATAATCCTTTATTTTAATAACAATAATTTATATAACCTATCTAACTTAATATCAAACGGCAAATGATAGTCTAATTC